>MDSV01003768.1_pt1 | contig 27208 bp, 23 predicted proteins | sample 810851 | NCBI WGS metagenome assembly MDSV01 (sample SAMN05326640, study PRJNA326480) | marine metagenome | isolation source: seawater | place: Atlantic Ocean: North East | collected 2012 | reverse complement strand
TGTTTTTCCCTCCAGACAAAGGGATAAGATTGATTTTCATTCCAGTTTTTTGAGCTAATACTAGAATACCAAGTGATGCTGGATGTGCTAATCTACTAGTTGCAACAGTAAGTGTTCTTTTTTTTCCTTCTGAAATAACATCTTCTAATGTTTTCATTTTACTTTTGGTGCTGATAAAAATACTTCCTGGATCAGCGTCAACTTGAATAAAATATCTATAAGCATTTAAATCAAATGTAGGTTTTTTTACAACCCAATTTAAAACCTCTGGACCCATATTTCCAAAAATCAAATCGTGGCAGTCATCAGAAGCTTTGTCCATATAAGTTTCATAACCGACTCTTCCTGATGCGCCTGGATAAAATTTTGGCTCAAATTTAATCCCCAAATGTTTTGACCATACTCCAGAAAAAGCTCTAAAGTTTCTATCTGCACCACCACCAGCTCGAGTTGGGATGTATGCCTGCATCTTCCTACTAGGAAAATTACTTCCGAAAGCTATGGATGGCAAAGTACCAATTACACTTCCAGCTGCTAAAGCGGTAGAGTAATGCAAAAACTGTCTTCTTTCTAATTTATTCATAATCTCCTCCTTTAATTAATTAAAAAGGAAATCATAGTAAAACATGAAAACAAAATATAATTTATAATTTTTATATATCAATAACTAATAGTTATATAGAATAATTCAATTGAATTCAATCAAATTAAGTGTGAAAATTTGTTGAACTTCATCTAGGAGATTTAAAATGTTAGAAACAAAAAATCGAGTAATAATGATATCGGGTGCTAACAGAGGGATAGGATTTGAAACAGCAAAATTACTTAAAAGTAAAGGATATTTATTAAGTTTAGGGGCAAGAAATGCTAATGATATTTTTATAGATAATGATATAGAAAAAAAATTAATAAAATGTAATTGGGATGCAAAAGATAAGCTTTCTTCAAAAAAATGGGTTGAGCAAACATTAGATGTTTTTGGAAAAATTGATGGTGTTGTAATGAATGCAGGGGTTGAACTAGGTGGTGACTTAGATGGAGATACAGAAGAAGAATTTGATGAAATGTATGAAGTGAACTTCAAAGGACCCCTTAGATTAGTTAGAGAGACTTTGCCTGTTTTAAGAAAAAGTGGGTCAGGAAGAATAATTAATGTTGTTTCACTTGCAGGTAAAAGACCAAGAAAATCTAAAATGTTGGGTTATTCATCTTCAAAATTTGCTGCCATGTCTCTTACGAATGCGATAAGATTATCAGGATGGGATGATGGTGTAAGGGCAACTTCTGTATGTCCCGGTATGGTTAGAACAAGAATGACAGAAGAAGTAGTTTTACCAGAAGGCCATTACAAAATGGAACCAGAAGTTATTGCAGAGACTATAGCTTATGCATTATCATTACCTAATAGTGCTGCAGTTGCCGAAATATTGGTTAATAGCAGACTTGAAGACATGTTTTAAATTTACTAAAATCTTATTATTTTATGAAAAAATCTAAAAGAGGAAATGTTGATCCATTTATTGTCATGGATGTAATGGAAAATGCACGTAAATCAGAAGAACAAGGTGAACATATAATTCACATGGAAGTTGGGCAGCCTGGGACTGCTCTCCCAAAAAAAGCTCAAGATGCTCTAATTCAGCATATAAAGAAGGATAGTTTAGGTTATACTGTTGCACTAGGTATACCTGAATTAAGATTAAGAATAGCGAAATTATATGGTGAGTGGTACAACATTGATTTAGATCCGAATAGAGTTGTTATAACGTCTGGATCATCAGGAGGATTTATTCTTTCATTTGCTTCACTTTTTGATGCAAAACAAAAAATAGGTATAGGTTCACCAGGTTACCCAAGTTACAGACAGATTTTAAAAGCTCAGGATTTAGAGCCAGTGTTAATAGAAACAAAAATAGAAAATAGATATCAACCAATTCCAGAAGACTTAAAAAAAAGGAATCTTTCTGGTATTTTAATAGCATCACCAGCAAATCCAACTGGGTCAATGATAAATTATCTTGATCTAGAAAAATTAATTAATACATCTCTTGAAGAAAACATTTCCTTTATAAGTGATGAAATTTATCATGGAATTGAATACGAAACTAAAGCAGTAAGCGCACTTGAAATTACTGACGATTGTTACGTGATCAATTCATTTTCAAAATACTTTTCTATGACTGGGTGGAGAGTTGGTTGGATGGTAATCCCAGAATCCCACGTTCGCCAAGTAGAAAGACTTGCTCAGAACTTGTTTATTTGTGCACCTCATGCGAGTCAATTTGCAGCACTTCACGCTATAGACTGTCAAGAGGAATTGAACAAAAATTTAAATATTTATAAAAAAAACAGAGAGATAATGAAGAAAGGGTTAGCAGAATCAGGATTTACAAAAATCTCTCCTCCTGACGGATCTTTTTATATCTATGCAGATATAAGCGATTTTAGTAATAATAGTTTAGAGTTTACAAAATTAGTTTTGAAAGAGGCAAAAGTTGCGATCACTCCAGGGTTAGACTTTGATCCACTCAGAGGTAATTTATCAGTAAGATTTTCTTATGCCAGAAGTACAGCAGATATTCTTAAAGGATTGGAAAGATTAAATTTATTTATGAAAAAAAACAAATTTATATAGAAATTAAATTATGAAAATTAAAATAAAAAATGCTATGGGAACGTGTTACAACCTTTTCAGTAAATTTTTAAAAATAATATATTTGATAAATGAATATAAATAACTCTAATTCTATAGATAACTTCTTAAATCAAGCAAAATATTGTTTTGAAAATGATAAACTTGATGAAGCATTATCCAATTGTATGAAAATTATAGAAATCGATCCGAAGCATTCTAACACTTACAATAATATTGGTATAATATTTCAAAAAAAAAATGATTTTGAAAATGCTATTATTAATTATGAAAAAGCAATTGAATATAATCCAAAACATAAAGAAGCTTTAAACAACTTGGGAACAGTTTTAAAAGATAATGGGCAAATAGATGCTGCAATAGAATACTTTAAAATTGCTATAGAAATTGATAAAAATTTTTTGGATTGCCTAAATAATCTTGCCACTTGTTTTTATGTAAAAAATCAAACTTTTGATTCCATGGAAGTCTGTTTAAAAATTCTAAAGTTTGATGAAGATAACGAAAAATCACTATTGACATTGTCTCGAATAATAAAAGTTATGAGGTTTAACAAATATTTGCCAGAAATTGAAAAATCAATAAACAAGATTATTGAAAAAAAAATCTCTACACCAAGAGAAATGGGTTCTATTTCTATAAATATGTTAATGCTAAATCCAATTTTAGTTAACTTAATAGAAAATAATGAAAAAGACTTAACATCACAAATTAATGATCAATTAAATAAGTTAAATCAAATTCCTTTACTAAAAACAATAATTTCTGAAATCCAAGTGGTTGATTTAAAACTAGAGAGATATTTAGGTAATTTGAGAAAAAAAATTCTGTTAGATTTTTATGAAGTAAAAAGATCTCCTGATATAGAAAGTTTTTTAATTTCTCTATCTTTGCATTATTTTGTAAATGAGTATATTTTTCCGGTAAGTAGTTCAGAGTTAAGTGTTATTCACAAGCTAGATCAAAAAATTTATGAAAATTTTTCAGATTTAAATTTTCTTAGTTTAGAAATTTTAATTTTATCATGTTATAGAAGATTAAATGAGTATTCATGGTCTAAATATTTAATAAATTTTAAATATTCAAGAATTTTAAAAGTTCATTTACAAGATTATTTAGAAGAAAATGAAATTAAAAATCAAATTCCAAGATTAGAAAAAATAGATAATGAAGTTTCAGTAAAAATAAGAAATCAGTATGAATCTTACCCTTATCCTAGATGGAGCAAAATTATAAATCCTGGTCTTGAAACTAATTTGGAAAGCTTTCTAAAACGTATAAATATAAAAATAAAAGATGGAACAATTTCTAAATTATCTGAATTTGAAGTATTGATTGCAGGCTGTGGAACTGGACAAACTTCCGTCATAAATGCAAAAAGGTTTTACAAAAGCAAAATTCTAGCAATAGACCTTAGTTTAAGTAGTTTATCTTACGCATCAAGAAAATCGAAAGAGATTGGAATTCAAAATATCAATTTTATGCAAGCTGACATATTAGATTTAACAAAACTCAATAAAAAATTTCATTTTATAGAATGTACTGGAGTTCTTCATCATATGAAAGATCCTGTTAAAGGACTGAAAATTTTAAATCAATGTCTCTTACCGGGAGGTATAATGAAGATTGGTTTATATAGTAAAATTGGAAGAACAGAATTGAATAAATTAAAAACAAAGATGAATATAGATTTAAATATAGACGAACAAAAAAAATTGATATCCATTAGAGAGGAAATTATTAAAAATAATGACGAGAATTTACCATCGTTCTTGATGTCGATTGATTTTTTCTCTCTTAGTGGGTTTAAGGATTATTTATTAAATGTTCATGAAAACCAATATTGTATAATAGATGTCATCAAAATTTTAAAAAAATTAAATTTTGAATTTTGTGGGTTTGAATTTCCAAATAGTAAGCAGATCATAAAAGAAATAAAAATTAGAAATCCAAAATTTGATGAAAAAAAATTAGAGGATTGGAATGATTATGAAATTAAGTATCCAAGTTTTTTTTCCAAAATGTATCAGTTTTGGTGTCAAAAACTTTAAGGATTAAAAATAATTATAAAATGATAAAAAAAAAATCTATTTTTATTGGAGGTGTTTGGCATGAAACAAATACTTTTTCATATAAAAAAACATTTATTAAGGATTTTAAGTCTTATCAATGGCTTGAAGGTCAAGAACTTATTAAAAAAAGTTTCAATACAAATACAGAAATTGGAGGTTTCTTAGATGTGTTTCTTCAAGAAGGTTTCAATGTTAAACCTTCACTTTTTGCGGCTGCGGTCCCAAGCGGAACAATAAATAAAAATGCTTTTCTTAAAATAGTTAAAAAAATTTTATTCAATTTAAAACAAGAAGAAATAGATGGGATAGCTCTGGCACTTCATGGTGCTATGGTTGTAGAAAATATTGATTGCCCTGAATATTTTTTAATTAGAGAGATTAAAAAACAGTTAAATAAGAACATTCCAATTGTTGCTACATTTGATCTTCATGCAAATCTATCTCTAAAGTTATTTGATATTTGTGATATTCTAGTTGGATATGACACTTTCCCACATATCGATATGCGAGAAAGAGGTAAAGAAGCTGCAAAGCATTTAAGTGAAATTATAAAAACTGGTAAAAAATTCAAAAAATTTTTTAGAAAATTACCTATACTTACTGTTCCTCAAATGCAATCTACAAATGAATCTCCAATGAGAGAGGTTATGAAAAATGTGTTTAATTCTGAACAAAAGAAAAATGTAGATTTAATATCTATTTCAACTGGTTTTCCTTATTCTGATATAAAAGATTTAGGTATTACTATTATAGGTTATGGAACAAACACAAAAGTTCTATATCAAGAATGTAACAAATTAGTAGATCTAATAAATAAAAAGAAAAATAAATTTACTCCTCAATTTTTAACTATAAAAGGTCTTGAGAAAAAATTAACAAATTTCAAAGATTTAAAAAAACCTATTATTGTTACGGATCCTTCAGATAATGTGGGTGGAGGAGCCTTAGGAAATAACATAGAAATTTTAGAAATTTTAGTAAAAAAGAAATTACCAGGTACGATTGTAATCTGGGCACCTTTCCTTAAAAGAAAAACTTATAAAGAAAAAGTTTTTAATGATTATATAGGTTCAAGTTTAATTAACAACAAAAGCAAATTGATAAAAATAAAAGGTGAGATAATAATAAAGAAAAAAAAGTTTTCTTATATTAGAGATGGTTTGTATATGACTGGACAAAATGTAAATATGGGAAATGTAATAGTACTTAAAACAAAATTTGATCTAAAAATTATTTTGACAGAAAATAGAGTAATGCCTTTCGATGATCAGCATATTAAAGTGTTTGGTATAGATCCAAAAAAACAGAAAATAATAGTTACAAAATCTGGTTCTGCTTGGAAAATAGCATTTGGTAAAATTGCTAAAACCATCTTAAATGTTGATACGAATGGAATATGTTCTTCTAATCTTAAAAGATTTAAATACACTAATAATAAATTAAAAAGATTTTGGCCTTTAAAGGATTAATATTTTTTATATTTATTTTTTTATTTTTATTTAGAGAGGAAATCATGTCAGATAATTATTTAAATTTTGATAAATCTAAAAATTATATTAAAGAAAGTTCTTTACATCTTGCAGGTGGAGTGAATAGCAGTTTTAGAACTGGAATGAAACCTAATGCTCTTGGTTTCGTTTCTGGTGAGGGTGCTTATTTACTAGATATGGACGGTAACAAACTTATTGATTATTATCTTGGAATGGGACCAATGATACTTGGTTACAATCCATCTTCAATAAAGAAAGCTATACAAAAAGGTATTGAAGAGGGTATTTTTTTTGGTGCACAGAGTAAATATGAATTAATCGCAGCAAAAATGATTAATAAATTGTTACCATCATCTGAACTGGTCAGATTTTGCACCTCTGGTTCAGAGGCTGTTCAGGCTTCTTTAAGACTTGCAAGGGCCGCGACTAGAAAAAATATTGTTATAAAGTTTGAAGGTCATTATCATGGATGGTTTGATAATGTTTTGTGGTCTAATAAGCCTAATTTGCAAGATGCAGGAAGAAGAGAAAAACCTAATTTGGTAGCATGGACAGATGGTCAAGATTCTCATTCAGGTGATAGTATAGTTGTATTGCCTTGGAATGATATTAAAATTCTTGAAAAAAGATTGTCCAAAGGTGATGTTGCAGCTGTGATAATGGAACCAGCTATGTGTAACTCTGGGGGGATAGCTCCTGTAAATGGTTATCTTCAAAAAGCAAAAAAGTCGTGCAAAAAAAATGGTTCTTTATTAATTTTTGATGAAACAATAACTGGATTTAGGTTTGCCCCTGGGGGCGCTCAGGAATTTTATAGTATACTTCCAGACATAACAATTTTAGCAAAAGCTATAGCAAATGGTTTTCCTGTAGCAGCTATAACTGGAAGTAGAAAGTTAATGTCATTATTAACTATAGGAAAGGTAGTTCATGGTGGTACGTATAATTCTCAATTTTTATCAATGATAGCAACTGTAAAAACTCTAGAATACTATTCTAGAAATAATTTTCATAATGATTTAAATGAAAAGACAGTGTTTTTGAGGGAAGGTTTAGAAAAAGTTTTTTTTGATGAGAAAATAACTTCAGTACTTTCTAGTTTTCCTGGGTTTATATTTTGTGGCTTTGGTATAAAAAATCAGCCTCAAGAATATAGGGATCTATTGAATTTAAATACGGAAATGTACATTTCATTTTGTTTTGAGATGATAAAAAGAGGCGTTAGAACATTAGAGAGAGGTGCTTGGTTTATCTCGATTGAACATTCAAAGGAAATTTTAGAACATACAATTTCCATAGTTAAAGACTCTTTGAAAGCTATTAAAAATAATTAATATATATTGATATTCGTGTTAACATGTATTTATGAGAGTTTTATGAGAGAAAAAATTATAATTATATTATTAGTTTTTTTAGCACAAAGTGCTTATGCAGACAAAAAACTCCTATCTCAAGCTGATATAGATTATGGACAACATCTCTCAAGTGAGTGTGTAACTTGCCATCACAAAGCAGGATTAAATAAGGGAATACCATCTATATCAGGTATGGATGCAGAAGTATTTATAGCATTAATGTTGGCTTATAGAGCAAAAGAGATGGAAAATCCTGTAATGCAGATGATAGCAGGAAGACTCGATGAAAATCAGATAGCCTCATTGGCACTATATTTTTCTAAACTAAAATAAAAATTAATTAATAATAATATTCAAAAAAAAGTTAAAGAGTTAAATTTGTAATTTACTATCGAAAAAAAAGTGTTAGAGTTCAATATTGATAATGATTCTTAAACTTATTTTATAAAAGGGGGATATAAAATGTCTAAATATTCAAGACGTTCCTTTGTTAGTCTTATGGCTGCATCTACAACTGCACTTGCTATGCCTTCGCTAGCTTTTGGAGCTGTTCCAAGAGTAGTTGTAATTGGAGGTGGTGCTGGTGGTGCTACTGCTGCCAAGTATATAGCTAAAGACTCTAAAGGTGCTATAAATGTCACACTTGTTGAGGCATCAAAACGATACTATACATGTTTCTTTTCTAACTTATACCTAGGTGGCGTTCGTAATTATGGATCTATAGGTCACAATTATTATGGTCTTGCCGTTAATCATGGTGTCAATCTTGTACATGAATGGGCTAATTCAGTTGATACTGCAGCTAAGAAAGTCAATTTGGGTTCTGGTGCAAGCGTATCTTATGATAAACTTGTGATTTCACCAGGCATTGATCTTAAATATGATAGTATTAATGGCTATTCTGCGGATGTTCAATCTCGTATGCCACACGCATGGAAATCAGGAACACAGGTACAGCTTTTAAAAAGTCAGGTCTTAAAGATGAAAAAAGGTGGAACTTTTGTAATTGTAACTCCTCCTAATCCGTATAGATGTCCTCCTGGGCCATATGAAAGAATTTCTATGATTGCACATCAGTTTAAGAAAACCAACCCGACAGCAAAAATCGTTGTTTTAGACCCAAAAAATAAGTTTTCAAAGCAAGGACTTTTTATGGAAGGTTGGCAGAAACACTATCCAGGAATGATTGAGTGGATCAATGCTGAAACTCATGGTGGTATTAAAAATATTAATGCTGATAAAATGGAATTTGAAACTGATCTTGATACTTTTAAAGCTGATGCAGCAAGTGTAATACCTGCACAAAAAGCAGGTGCTATTGCGATGTCAGCGGGTGTTAATAAAGGCGATTGGTGTCCAATTGTACCTTCTTCCATGCAATCTCAAGCTGATGAAAACATTTACGTGCTTGGTGATGCATCGATAGCTAAGTCTATGCCTAAATCAGGTTTTTCAGCTAATAGCCAAGCAAAAGTAGCTGCTAATCACATAAGAGGAAGCTTAACTGGAAGTAAGATTTTTGATGCTCGATATTCTAATACATGTTGGTCACTTGTTGCAACGAATGATGGAATTAAGGTTGGAGCAAGTTATAAATCTGGTCCAGAGAAAATAGATAAAACTAGTGGTTTCATATCTAAAAAGGGAGAAGATAGCGACGTAAGAAAAGCTACATACGAAGAATCTCTTGGATGGTATTCAGGCATGACATCTGATATGTTTTCATAAGTTTTAAAATATATTTTGAAAAAAGGCGACTTTCTAGTCGTCTTTTTTTACATTCCTAAGATTTTAATTTTATTAAAGTTATTTTGTTTAATTACTTTTTTTTCAGAAATATATTTTTCAAGTAAGTTATAAATTGGCGGACCTATAACATTAGGATTAACTGAACCCCAGCCGCCAACAATATATTTCTTATTAGCATCGATAGGTTTGTCCTTTGAAATTATTCTTAAGTCATTTATCCTTTTTCCTATTTTGTTTTTTGGATTACATGTATAACTTAAGCCGCCAACTCTTACCATATCTCCACCTTGCTGAAAAAAAGGGTCTGGATTAAAGATATTATCACATACATCTTCTAGAAGATCTTTAATCATTTTTCCAGTCATTTTAACTCTGTAAACTTCAGGATAATTCATAGATGTTTGAGAGTATATATCATCAATAGTTATCTTCTGGCCAGGCAAAATTGTAGTTCCCCATCGAAAACCAGGACTAAGTGATATTTCAGTGTCTCTTTCTTGTATAATTGTATCACATATTATATTATCCCATGTTCCATTAAAATTTCCTCTTCTATAGAGTAAAGATTCAGTATGCCCTACAATTCTGTTACATTCTTTTTCGTAAGGTGCCCTTACTTTATTTATTAATCTAGTCATTTCTTTATCAGGTGATATCACATCTGAAAAAACAGGTATTAAATTTGAGCTTGAATCAACAACTCTTCCATTCTTAACTTTGAGATCTATTCTTCCTAGATATTTACCATGAGAGCCAGAAGATAAGAGAAGAGTATTTTTAATTTTAATAGCTTTTGGAATTGCATCATGTGTATGTCCTGTAAGAATTACATCTATTCCATTAATCATAGAAGCTATTTTTTGATCAACATCGAAACCGTTATGAGATAAAAGAACTATGATTTCAGCGCCATTTTTTTTAGCTTTATCCACATTTTTTTGAATGACCTCTGGTCTAATGCCGAATGACCATCCTTTAACCATATAACTTGGGTTTGCTATGGGTGTGTATGGAAAATGTTGTCCAATTACTGCTATATTAACGCCACCTCTCTCAAAAAAAGAAGTGCTTTCGAAGACAGGTTCATCCCATTCCGTGTCAAAAACATTTCCACCTAAAAAAGGGTAGCCCATTTTTTTTACTAATTCTTTTAGACGCTTTTGTCCAAAAGTAAATTCCCAATGGCCAACCATTGCGTTTGTACCTAAAAACTTCATGGCTTCTACCATATCACTACCTTGAGTTTTTAGAGATGTATATGAACCTTGCCAAGTATCACCTCCATCCAAAAGTAGAACCTTATCTTCTCCTTTTTCAGCACGTATAGCTTTTATTAGAGTTGAGGTATGGTCTAGTCCACCTAATTTACCATATTCCATAGCAAGTGGAACATAATCAACCATAGTATGAGCATATGCTAAAGGCGTGTTGGGTGAAATTCCAAAATAATCAAGAAAGGCTTTACCTACAAGATGAGGAGGAATTCCTTCGAAATTACCAACACCAAAGTTTTCTGAAGGTGGACGAAAATATACAGGTTTTAATTGACCATGAATATCTGTTAAATGAAGTAAAGTTACTTGACCTTTTGTATCAAACTTTAAAAGATCCTCTGTTTTTAATTGTTGTTTTGCAGCTAATGTATTCCATGGGCTTGAGGCAAAAAGCATTGCTGATATTGATGCTAGCTGAATGAACTCACGTCTAGAACGCATTTATTTTCCTTTTATTTATGATTTTTCATCTTCTGGTGTAACATCAATGTCCCGTGCTTTACCAATTACATTTTTTGGAACATTACAGTTTTTCATGCAAGGTTTGCCATTTACAACAGAAACATCAGGTCTTGGGTCTGGTAAGACAAATCCATTCCTATTCGGCATTTTGATTTTACCAATATTTTTATTAGATAAAAGAAAGTCTTCTTCTATAATTTCATTCATATAAAGAAGGTATGCCACTATTTGATAAGTTTCATCATGGGATAAAGATTGAGCCGCTCCAAATGGCATAGCTCTATAAATATAATCATAAATTGTTGAAGCGTAAGGCCAATAACTTCCAGTAGTTTTTACAGGATCATGAGTATCTAAAGTACTTTCTCCACCAACTAATTCAGGCCATCTATCTATACCTTCACCAAAATCACCATGACATGATGCACATGCTTCAGCATATATTTCTTCACCCTTTATAGCATTACCACTACCTTTTGGAGCTCCTAAACCATCTGGTCGAACATCAATATCCCATCCAACTATTTGTTTTTTTGTAGCTAGTGTTCCCAGTTGAAATTTTCTTTCTCCTGCACTAACAAGGTTCGAAAAGAAAACAAAAAAAAACATAAAAGTAAAAAGTTTAGCCAAGTCGAACATTTTCAACCTTTCCATTTTTATTAACCAACCATGTGGCAATGGAATTATTGTGATAAATTGAATTGACACCACGAATTTTTTGGAGTTCTTGAATTGTAGGTTGAACATATTTTGTTTCGTCAATTGCACGTGATTGAATAAGCAGCTCTTCTCCATTCCACTTAAATGGAAATGTAAAGCGTGTTAAGCTTTTACTCATTACTGGGTCATGCAATTTAGCTGTTTCCCAATTTTTTCCTCCATCTAAAGAAACATCAACACGCGAAATTTTTCCTCTTCCAGACCATGCAAGCCCTCTTAATTGATGTGTACCTTTATTTAGAATAGGTTTTTCAGGACTTGGAGAAGTTACAACAGATTTTGCATCCATAACCCAGGTAAACATTCTTGCCTTTCCGTTTTCTAGAAGATCTGTATATTTTGAGGTTTCTTCACGTGTCATATAAGGCATATCACCAAATTCAAGCCTTCTTATCCACTTAACCCACATATTACCTTCCCACCCTGGGACAACAAGACGGGCAGGGTACCCTTGCTCAGATCGAAGGGCTTCTCCATTCATTGCCCAAGCAATCAAACAATCATCCAAAATCTTTTCTATAGGTATTGATCTTGTCATACCTGAAGAATCACTTCCTTCTGCGAGAACCCATTTTGCTTTGGGTTTTAGGCCTGTTTCAAGAATTAGGTCTGAAAGTTTAACTCCAGTATATTGAACATTATGAATCATACCAAAAGTGTATTGGCATCCATTTAATTGAGAACCTTTCCATTCCATTCCTCCATTAGCAGCACACTCTAAAAAATAAAATTTATTAGTTTGAGGAAATCTTTTAAGTTCATCTAGAGTGAAAATCATTTCTCTATCTACTAATCCATTAATCATAAGACGGTAATCATTAGGATTAATAAGAGAAACTCCTCCATGATGTCTTTCAAAACATAAACCATTTGGAGTTACAATACCCTCAAGATCTTGAATAGGAGTGAAATTTACAGAAGATTCAGTGCTTGCTGTTAACCATTCCACATTTCTACGTACAACATGTTTTTCAAATTCGGATGGCATCCCATATGGGTTAGCATCTACACCTTCACCAAGTTCTGAAGTCCATTCAGGAAGATTTGGAGGAAGATTATTAGATTTAGCTTCTTCAGATAAAACATTTTTTGATGCTAAAGCCATGATGCCTAAAGAGGCTGTTCCAGCAAGGATATCTCTACGATTAAATTTAGTTAGTTTATTTTTTTTCAAGAAAACACCTGTTTTATGAAACTGACATTTTTCGTTTCATTGAATATTTATCTCCATTATCATCAATCCATTCAAAATCAAAAAATCCACTTTCTTTTGCCTTAAATGGGAAGGCTATATATGGGTTGGTTGATATCGAAGGCTCAAGATCCATGTTAAAAATTTCTTTATTATTAAATTTTACAACAAATTTATTAATTATTCTTTTTGGTATTATTTTTCCATTCTTATCTTTCATTCTTCCACTATGCATTGGATGTCTAATTAGAGTCTTTATTTCAATTATTTCATCTACAGATGCTTTTTTGGGAACCTTGCCTCTTGGTTTTATTTTAGACATTTTATACTCCTTAAATTAACCACCACATCCTCCGATTGTAACTTTAACTTTTGATTTTGTTATAGCAAATTTACCATTACTATATGCTGCTAATAAATGAACATTTTGAGTTTTTGACAATCTTATTCTTGTAGTTGCAGAACAAGAACCCAAAGCAGAAGTAAAAGTAAATTTTGCAACATTTGGAGCTGGATTTCCATCGGCTAAAATATAAACTTCCTTAACAAAGTCTTTATCAGTCATGGGACTATCTATTTCGAATGATACTTTAACTTGATTTCCATTTTCTGCTATTTCTGGTAAATCAAGAAATAAATCGCTCTCTTCTGCTCCAGACCCATTCGTTATTTCTTTAATTCTATTAGAAACCATTTTTGTTGAAGCAGATGAGCTAATTGGAAACATTATTGAAGTACTAAAAGCTCCAATCATAAAAACTGCATCTCTTCTTGATATGTTTTTCATTTTAAACAATTTCATTCAAGGCTCCACAAAATATTTTAATAAAATTAAATTATTAATAATTATGATTTACATATAATAAATAAATAAAGGGTAATCAATAAAATAAAGCTAATTTATTTCTAAAATTTCGTCAATTCTCCACCAAAACATTTCAGGATTGGAATAACCGTAAATTCTACCTTTTACTTTTTCATTTTTTATAAGTATAAAAGTTGGTGTTACATCAACTTTTTTTAAACCCTCGGGGACATTTTTATTAAAATCTTTAATTTCAATTCTATTTAAAGGAAATGTTTTTGCTATTTCTGTTTTAGGATAAATTTTCCCTATTTCTTTTTCCCAAACAATACAAAAAATACAATTTTTGTCTGTTATCATAAGCAATTTATCTTTTGCTAAAGCAAAATTTATAAAAGGAAAAAAAGAAAATATTAAAATCAAAAATGTATTTAGTAAATGCTTCATTATACAAGTTATATATATTTATAAAACATTGTCAAAAGCAGAAAACTTAAAATAAATTATGGAATTAAGACTACAGAACCAGTTGTTTCACGATTTTGGATCGCTCTATGCGCCTCGCCAACATCTGATAAAGGGTAGGTATGATTAACATTAGATTTTAATTTACCTGAACCTAAAATTTCAAATAGATCTTTCGCACTTTTTAGTAAGTCACTTCTTCTTGCCATATAATGCATTATTGCTGGTCGGGTTAAGAATAAAGATCCTCTTGTACCTAATTCAATTACATCAACAGGTTCTGGAACACCAGAAGCATGTCCATAACAAGCTAACATCCCCATAGGTCTTAGGCAGTCCATTGATCTTCGAAATGTATCCTTTCCGATAGACTCGTATACTATTGGACATCCTTCACCATTAGTTACTTCCATAACAGTTTTAACAAAGTCTCCTTTTGAATGAATAATTACATGATCTGCACCTGCTCTCCTAGCTTGTTCAGCTTTTTCATCAGAGCTTACAGTTCCAATTACGTTTGCCCCAAGTTCTTTGCCCCATTGACAAAGAATAAGTCCCATTCCTCCTGCAGCAGCATGAACGAGGATTGTATCTCCTTGATTGACAATATATGTTCTTCGAAGCAGGTACTGCGCTGTAAGGCCTTTGAGCATAACTGCAGCTAAATCTTGGTCTTTTAGGCTGGATAAAAAATCAGGAACTTTAAGTAATTTTTCAGCAGGATATATTCTTTCTTCACTATAAGATCCATGAGGGGGTAACGCATATGCTACACGATCTCCCACTGAGAAATTTTTTACTTCTTTTCCTATTTCTTGAACAATTCCTACTCCCTCAAAACCCAAAACCAATGGTAGATCCGGTACTGGCCATGGATGAGGAATTCCACGTCGATGATATGTATCTACATAATTAACACCTATAGCTGTATTTTTAATTCGTAATTCTAATGAACTAGGTGAAGGAACTGTTATTTCCTCCCAACAAAAAACTTCTGGTCCACCCTTTTCGTAAATTACCGCTGCTTTTGTCATGAGTTTAAATCATTATGCTTGTATACATTTTTGAGTTTGTTCGCCTAAACCTTCAATACTAAGTTTCATAATATCTCCAGATTTTAAAAAGACAGGTGGTTTCATACCAAGTCCAACTCCTGGAGGTGTTCCAGTTGCAATTACATCTCCTGGGTTTAAACTCATAAATTGTGATAAATAATGGACGATATGATTGACAGAAAAAATCATAGTTTTTGTCGAACCATTTTGCATTCTTTGTCCATTTACATCTAAGGTCATAGTTAGGTTTTGAGGATTTTTAACTTCATCTTTGGTAACTAAATAAGGACCTATAGGACCAAAAGTGTCACATGACTTTCCTTTTGTCCATTGACCAGCCCTTTTTGCTTGGAAGTCTCTTTCAGAAACATCATTTACAACACAATAACCTGCTATATAATCTTGGGAGCTTCCTTCGGCAATATATTTTGCTTTCTTTCCAATTATAATTCCAAGTTCTACTTCCCAATCTGTAGCTGAAGAAGTTTTTGGAATTTCAACATCATCATTTGGACCTATAATTGCTGATGTAGCTTTATGGAATAATATTGGCTCAGGCGGCGCCTCTGCTCCAGTTTCAGCTGCATGATCAGAATAATTTAAACCAATACATAAAAATTTTCCTACACTACCAACGCAGGGTCCTATTCTAGGGTTATTTTCTACTTTGGGTAAAGATGAAATGTTTAGTTGACTTAATTTATTTAATTCATCAGGAGAAATCGTAGAACCATCTATATCATCAATTACACCTGATAAATCTCTTATATTTCCGTCATTGTCTATTATCCCAGGCTTTTCTGACCCATTATCACCAAATCTTAGTAGCTTCATTTTTTTCTCCTTAGTTAGATATTTTTAATTATATACAAATTCCACCATCTATTATGTGAAATTGACCTGTTGTAAATCCAGAATCATCGCTGGCAAGGTATGTGGCTAATGCTGCGACTTCTTCAGCTTCACCAAGTCTACCCATTGGTTGTCTATCAACAAATTTAGCTTTAACTTCATCGAAGTTTCCCCCTAAATCTATAATTCTTTGATTCAGAGATGGACTTTGAATTGTACCTGGGCAAATTGCGTTGCATCTTATACCTTGTTTTACGAAATCAGATGCGATTGATTTGGTCATTCCTAAAACTGCAGCTTTTGAAGCAGAATAAATAAACCTACTAGGAATACCTTTAACTGAAGAGGCAACAGAAGCTATGTTAACAATTGAGCCACTCCCTTTCTTTATCATCAAAGGAAGTACTGCTTGAATCATATGAAACATGGCCTTGGCATTGACTTTAAATGCAAAATCCCATTCATCATCATTGGCATCTATTATTGTGCCGTCATGAACTGTTCCGGCACAATTAAATAAAATATCAGGTTCTTTAACTTTATTTAGCAAATTACTAATTGAATCTTTGTTTGTAACGTCAAGTATATGTGTTTCATTAACAAATTTTGATAAGTCATTTAAAGTTTTTTCATTAATATCCGTTGCTATAACATGAGCGCCAGCATCTGCAAATGCCTTTGCGGTTGCAAGACCTATACCTTGTCCTGATGCAGTCATTAAGGCAATTTTTCCTTTTAAACTATTCATAAATTTTTCCTTACATAGTAGCCCCAATTTGCCATGGGACAAATTCTAAATCGCCAAGGCCTTGTATTTCAGATTTTGATTTTTCTCCAGAAGCAACTTTGACTACAAGATCAAAAATTTCTTTTCCTACTTCTTCAATACTTGAATTATCTGTAACTATAGTACCAGCATTTACATCCATATCTTCTATCATATGATTAAACATATCAGTGTTAGTTGCAATTTTAATAGAGGGAGAGGGTTTAGAACCAAATGCAGAACCTCTTCCAGTTGTAAAACTTACAACGTTACAACCAGTGGCTATTTGACCAGTCACAGACGCAGGATCATAGCCTGGACTATCCATAAAAAGAAAGCCCTTAGAACTTGCTTTTTCACCATACATCAAAACATCATTTAATGGGGTCGTTCCACCTTTTGCAGCAGCACCCAATGACTTTTCTAAAATAGTTGTTAATCCTCCTGCCTTATTACCGGGTGATGGATTATTATTCAAGCTTCCTTTATTCTTTTCAACATAGTCTTCCCACCATATTATCCTATCAATTAACTTTTGACCTACTTTTTTACTAATAGCTCTTCTAGTTAAAAGGTGTTCAGCTCCATAGATTTCAGGTGTTTCCGCTAATACTGCAGTTCCACCGTTTTTTACTAAAAGATCAGCAGCATAACCAAGCGCAGGGTTAGAAGTAATACCTGACCATGCGTCTGAACCACCACATTGTAAAGCAAGAGAAATATTTTCTATTGATTGAGGGGAACGTTCTATTTTATTAACTTCAGGTAACATTTCTTCTATACGTTTTATACCCTCTTGAATTGTTTTTCTTAAACCACCCATTTCTTGTATAGTCATGGTCTGGAAAAAGGGATTTTCATTTAAATTAAATGCATCTAAAAGAAATTTAATTTGATTTGCTTCACAACCTAGTCCGATCAATAAAATTCCTGCTAAATTTGGATGTTGAATATAGCCTAACAAAACTCTTTGTAACGCCTCAAATCCATCACCTTCACTTGCCATGCCACATCCTGTCCCATGTGTAAAAGATACTACACCATCAACATTAGGAAATTTTAAAAGTTTTCTTTCATCAAAAACATTAGCTACATTTCTTGCTGCAGTGGCAGAGCAGTTAACTGATGTCAAAACCCCAATATAATTCCTTGTACCAACTTGACCGTCATGTCTTTTATAACCATTGAAAACAGGTCTGTCTTTTTCAGGAATAAAATTAGGAAGTTTTACTGATGTTGAGAATTCATAATCATGATCTGTAAATCTAAATTGAGTATTATTTGTATGCACATGTTCACCAGGCATTATATCTTTTTCAGCAAGACCTATTATCTGATCATATTTGATGATTTTTTCGCCCTTTTGAATTTTTGTTAGTGCTATTTTGTGACCTTTAGGAATTGAATTTTCTGCCTTAATATTATGTGTAACATATCCAGATGGAATATCATTAAACGCAGTAGCCACATTATCATTTTGATTTAATTTAATACTTAATTTATCTTCTAAAGACATGATTTGAAATCCTTTTATGAATTTATTAAATTTCTTAAAAATTAAAAATTTATTTTACATTAATTTAATTTTAAGGGAAGACTATATCAATTTTTATTATAAAAATTAATAATTAGTTCAAAAATAACTTGGAAAATTACTTAAAACTAAGACAATTAAAAAAGTTCTAAAAATTTTTTATCATAGAAAAAAATTAGTTGTTTAATTTCTTTAATAGTTTAAGTCCAAAAAAATACTATTAAAGGGATAGAAATGCAAATAATTAAAATTTCTAAAGGTAATCCTAATTTCCAATAATCTCCAAATTTATAATTACCTGGCCCCATGATTAGAGTATTACATTGATGGCCTATTGGAGATAAAAAAGCGCAACTTGCTCCTATGGCAACGGTCATTAAAAATGCATCTACAGGTGCACCAATAGCAACTGAAACATTATATGCTATTGGTGCCATAATTACAATTGTTGCTGCATTATTTATTATATCTGACAGAAACATTGTTATAATCATAAGAATTATCAACAAACCATACAAATTAAGAAATGAAGAATAGCTAGTTATTTTTTCTGCAATAGAACTTGATATTCCATATTCATTTAAGGTATTGCCTATTGGTATCATAACAGCAAGTAAAACAACCACTGGCCAATCAATATGTCTATAAATGCTTTCACCACTTAGTAATCTTTTAGCTGCAAATGCTAAAACACATAACATAAAAGAAATTATAATTGGCAAATAATTAAAAATGACTGCACATAAACTTACTAAAAACAAGCTTATAGCAAAAAGAGATTTTGAATAAGTTTTATTAATATCAAATTCTCTTTTCCACAAAGGCATAAGACCTGCTAATTCTAACTTTTCTCCAATTTTATTTTTTTCCCCCCTATTAGCTAATAAAAGGACATCTCCTGACTTAAAGATTTCATTAGATAATCTAAATCTAAATTTCAAACCCTTTCTCCACAATCCAAGTAGGGAAAAATTCTCACCAATTAATCTTTTAAAATAGTTGTATTTTCTTCCTATTAAACGTGATTTTGGGATTATAATTGTTTCTAAAGCTCCAAAATCATTTTCAGAGCTTGAAATGGAACTTTGAGAGTACATTTTTAATTTATATCTTTGTTGTAGTTCGGCAATATGCTCAGGACTGATTTTAAAAATCAACACTTGATCTTGAAAAAACTTTTGGTTCCCATGTATTTCAGCTTTTTTTTGATTTTCATTGATATAACCCATTAAAGATGTATCTGTATCTAGTTCACTTCTAAATTCATGAGCTTTTTTATTTATTATAGGACTATCTTTCTCTACGATCATTTCAATTAAATAATCGTCTAATTCAATCAAGGGGTTGTTACTAGAAATATTTTTTCTGAGAGGTATCAATTTTACTCCAACAAGTGTAATAAAAATGATACCTAAAATACAAACTGGTAATCCGACATAAGTAAATTCAAAAAAACTGTAATCTATATTTGAATAGTCGTTTCTCATTTCAGAAATTATTATATTAGGAGGTGTCCCAATTTTAGTATTCATTCCACCCAGGATAGAGGCAAAAGCAAGAGGCATTAAAACTTTTGATGGTTTCCATTCCATTTTTTTACATATGCCTAATGTAATTGGAAGCAACATTGCCATTGCTCCTATGTTATTCATGAATGAAGATAGTAATGCTGCTGTAAAACATAAGATTAAAATAAATTGAAGCTGTGAAGTAACAATTTTCTCTAGCTTAGCACCTATAAAAGATATAAATCCTGATTTTTCTAAACCTTTGCTTATTAACAAAACTAATGCAACTGTTACAACTGCTGGATGTCCAAGGCCTGAAAAAGCATTTGCAGGAGAAACGTATCCAAAAATCACAAAAATTGAGAGCATTACTAAAGCAACAGCATCATATCTCCATTTACTCCAGATAAATAAACCGAGAAGAGTTATCATTAAAATATAAATTATATACTGATCAGTCACTTTTGATATTAAATGATTTTATTTTAATTAAGGTAAATATTATTGCAAACTTTAACTTTAATAATTACTAGAGATTAATGAAAAAAACATGTCTATTCATTTTGTAAAATTTAGTGTTACAAAAAAAGAAATTATTAAGCGGAGGGTAAAAGCAACAAATTTATTATCGAAAGATCAAATTTCAATCATAGATGTAATAACAAGATTTTAAGAAAATAATAAACATGAAGAAAAGAATAATATAAATCAATTGTGAAATATGGATTTAAAAGATATTTCTAATAATAGAATTGTATTATGTTTTTCAAGAGTATTAGCCTAAAAAAAGTGGGATATTATGGCTGAAATATTTCATGTACATTCAAAAAAAATAAAAATAATTTTTGGAGAGGAAAACTGACAATTTATATTTCTTTATAGAATCTTATTCGATAAAAATTCATTATAATTTAGAAGATTTCTGTAAAGCTATAAAAGATTATTTCAATTAGTTTAATTTTTTCTTATAATAATCTTAATAACAAAAGGAACAAACATGTCTAGTAAGAATTTTAAACCTAAGCTAAGAAGTCAACATTGGTTTGACAACCCAACTAACCCAAGTATGACAGCACTTTATTTAGAAAGATCTTTAAATTTCGGATTTACTCCCGAGGAATTAAGATCGGGCAAGCCAATAATTGGAATAGCTCAAACAGGTTCAGATATATCCCCTTGTAATAGGGTTCATCTTAAATTAGCCGAAAGAGTAAGAGAGGGTATTAGAAGTGCTGGTGGTATAGCTTTGGAGTTTCCAGTTCATCCTATTCAAGAAACTCTCAAAAGACCTACAGCCTCTATTGATAGAAACTTGGCTTATCTTGGTTTAGTAGAAATTCTGCATGGTTACCCAATTGATGGAGTGGTTTTGACAACAGGTTGTGATAAGACAACCCCTGCATGTTTGATGGCAGCAGGTACTGTTGATATACCAGCAATCGTACTTTCAGGAGGACCTATGTTGGATGGTTGGTACAATGGTAAACTTGCTGGTTCTGGAATGGCTGTATGGGATAGTAGAGTTGAACTTTCAGCAGGAAGAATTGATTATGAAGAGTTTATGGATATAGTGACATCTTCTGCTCCTTCGGATGGGCATTGTAATACCATGGGTACTGCTTCAACAATGAATTCTCTAGCTGAAGCACTTGGTATGAGTTTAACTGGTAATGCAAATATTCCTGCTCCTTATAGAGAGAGGGGGCAAATGGCATATAGAACCGGTCTTAGAATAGTAGACATGGTTAAAGAAGATTTAACACCTTCCAAAATTATGACAAGAAAAGCTTTTGAAAACGCTATTGTTGTTAATTCAGCAATTGGTGGGTCAACGAATGCTCAAATACATATTACAGCCATTGCAAGGCACATAGGAATTGAACTTGAAACTGATGCCTGGCAAAGTTGTGGTTATGACATTCCCCTAATGGTAAATATTCAACCTGCTGGAAAACATTTATGTGAGAGTTATCATAGGGCAGGTGGTACAGCTGCTGTAATGAGTGAATTGCTTGAGAATGGTAAACTTCATGGCAATGTTCTAACAGCAAGCGGTAATAAACTTTCAGAATGTTTAAAAGATAAAAAAATAAAAGATTATGATGTAATAACACCTTTTAATGAACCCTTGAAAAAAAGAGCTGGTTTTATAGTTTTGAAGGGAAACTTATTTGAGTCTGCGATAATGAAAACATCTGTTATTTCTGAAAAGTTTAAGGAAAAGTTTTTATCAAGACCAGGTGAAGAGGGTATTCTAGAGGGAAGAGCAATAGTTTTTGAAGGATCTGAAGATTATCATGATCGTGTAAATGACGAATCATTAAAAATGGATGAAAACTCAATTTTAGTTATTAGAGGTGCAGGTCCTGTAGGATGGCCGGGATCAGCAGAAGTTGTTAATATGCAGCCTTCAGATAAATTAATTAAGAAGGGAATAATTGAGTTACCATGTATTGGTGACGGAAGACAATCAGGTACCTCAGGAAGTCCATCTATTTTAAATGCTTCACCTGAGAGCGCTGTTGGAGGTGGCTTGGCCTGGCTTAAAACTGGAGATACTCTGAGGATAGATCTAAACAAATTTACAGCAAACATGCTTGTAGCAGAAGAAGAAATTGAAGAAAGAAAGAAAAATGGACCGCCAAAATACCCTGATCATCAAACGCCATGGCAAGAAATTTATAGAGATCATGTAGGTCATATGTCAGATGGAGGAATTTTAGAAAACGCTGTAGATTATCAAAAAGTTAAAAAATCAATACCTAGAGATAATCATTAATTTACTGGGCTTAATAGTTGTTCATTTTTGAAAAATGCTACAATGTTGTCATAAACCATTTTCCCCATTTCGTATCTGGTTTCAACAGTCGCAGATCCTACATGAGGCAGTAGTACAACGTTATTTAGTTTCATTAAATCTTCAGGAACATTAGGTTCATTATCAAAAACATCTAAACCAGCTCCTGAAATCACTCCTGTTTTTAAAGCATCTATAAGAGCGATTTGATCAATAACAGAACCTCTTGCTATATTTATAATTACTCCTTTTTTCCCAAGCTTTTTTAAAACCTTATTATTTACTAAGTGTTTTGTTTCATTACCACCAGGTGTGATAACGCACAAAGTATCTACATGTTCGGCTAAATCTTCTAATTTAGAAAAATATTTATAACTTACATCTTTTTTATTTCTAGAATGGTAACTAACATCACAATTAAATGCTTGAATTCTTTGAGCAATAGCTTTTCCAATTCGCCCCATGCCTAAAATACCAAATTTTGTTCCTGAAAATTTTCTAGATAAAGGAAATTCTGATTTTAACCATGATTTATTTAACAAAAACTGGTTAGCATCAATTATTTTTCTATAAACTGATAAAGTCAAAGCCACAGCAGTATCAGCAACTTCATCGTTTAAAACGTTAGGAGTATTTGTAACCCTAATATTTTCATCCGTAGCTTTTTTGATATCAATTGCATCAAATCCTACACCAAAATTTCCAATAATTTTGAGTTTAGGTAGCGAATTTATGATGTCAGCTGAAACAACAGTTGGACCCATGACGGCAATTCCATCAATTTTTTCAGAAATATCTGTTAAATATTTTTCTTTTTTCAGGTGTTCATAAAGTTTAAAAGTGTTGAACGTTTCATCAAAATGGGTAATTACTCTTTTTGGGAATTGTGACATTATTAAAATATTTTTATCTATTTTCATTTTTTACTCTTTATTTTACTTGGGCATTTTTGATTTAGGTATTATTGCTCCATCAAATTTTATAACCTCTCTGGTCAATTTATGAGCATTTAATATTTTTTCTTCTATTGTCATGTTTTTTTCATTAGTTTCACTGGCTAAAAATGAACCATTAAATGAATCTCCTGCAGCAGTTTTATCCTTTGCGTTGATAATTGGTACATTCATTTTACCAATTAATCCATAATATGAATAAACAACGTGATCATGCAACCGTAAAAGAATGATATTATTTTTACGCGATAAATTTTCAACAAACTCGTTTGGGTCAGTTTTTCCATAGATATCAATTAAGTCATCATATGAAATAAAATGAATGTTTACCAGCTCATTGATTTCTCTAAAAGAACGTTGAGTTTTTTTAATGTTTATATGTAAATTCTTTCTGTAGTTAAAATCAAATGCTGTTAATTTTGCTTTTGATGCAATTTTAATGAGTTTTGCATCAAATTTTTTTTCTAAGATTATCGTACTAATACCTGAATAATAAAATAAATCACAATTATTCAAAATACTCTTACTTTCAATATTATTTAAATTTGATAGCATTAATTTTGCAGCAGATTGTTTACGCCAATATGAAAAACTTCTTTCACCTGATCTATCTGTATGAATTGAATATAAACCAGGATATTTATTTTTAATTTTTTTTACTAGAGAAATATTTAAACTTTCAAACTCAAATCTTTTAATCATCATTTCTGAAAATTTATCATTTCCAACAGCTGTAAAATAGTAGGTTTCAAAATCTTTTTTACAAAGCCTCGAAAAATATACAGCGGAGTTAAAAGTATCTCCACCAAAATTAACTTTTACTTTAACGTCAGAGGAACCTAAAAAAGATAAATTTCCACTGATCTCAACCATACACTCACCAGCAAAAATTGCTTTTTTAATTTTTCTTTGCATTTTTATATTTACTTATAATATTATTAAAGTTAGCAACATTTTATAATATTATAATCACTTTTGTTTTACTAGGAATTATCATTGAGCGTGTTAGACAAAAATATTGAAGTTTCAGATCAGAACTTTGATTACAACAAAGAAGATGCATTGGAAGCGCTTAAGAAAGAATTTGGACAACAATTCTCTAATTCAAAAAGCGTTAGAGAGCAGCATACCGACACAACAACAATTCATACTTCAAAGCTACCTGATGGTGTTGTCTTTGCAGAAAACGAAAGTGATGTCAAGAAGACTATAGAAATTTGTAATGAATATAAATGCCCAATTATTCCATTTGGCGTTGGCTCCTCGCTAGAAGGACATGTAAATGCTCTTTATGGAGGAGTGTCAATAGATCTTAATAATATGAACAAGATTTTAAAAATTTCTCCTGAAGACTCTTTTGCTATAGTCCAACCGGGAGTGACTAGAGAGCAACTTAATACATATTTAAGAGATACTGGTTTATTTTTTCCAATTGATCCAGGTGCTAATGCCTCTTTAGGAGGAATGTCTGCCACGAATGCTTCCGGAACTAATGCTGTGAGGTATGGCACTATGAAAGATAATGTTATTTCATTAAAGGTTGTGATGCCTAATGGAGAAATTGTAAAAACAGCCAGTAAAGCAAAAAAAAGTTCAGCTGGTTATGATCTTACTCGTTTAATAGTTGGTTCTGAAGGAACACTTGGAATAATTACTGAAATTACACTAAAATTATATGGGATACCTGAAGTAATCGCAGGAGGTAGGGTAACTTTTCCTTCAATTAAAGATGCTACCGAAGCTGTAATTATGGTGATTCAATGTGGGATACCTGTTGCAAGAATTGAATTGCTTGATGAAGAGCAAGTCAAAGCGTGTAATGCTTATTCAAAACTTGATTTACCGGAGGAGCCATTATTACTTTTAGAGTTTCATGGAAGTGAATCTTCAGTAAAAGAACAATCTGAATTATTTTCTGAAATAGCTAAAGATTTTGGAGGGGATAATTTTGAATGGACTTCAAATAATGAACAAAGAAATAAATTATGGAAAGCAAGACATGACGCTTATTATGCAACTAAATCATGTAAACCTAAATCAGAATATATTGCAACAGATGTGTGTGTGCCTATTTCAAGGCTATCAAAATGCATTACAGAAACTCAGGAGGATTTGAAAAAATACAATTTGTTTGGTCATATAGTTGGTCATGTTGGAGATGGTAATTTTCATGTACAATTAATGGTAAATCCGAAAGACAAAAAAGAAATTGAAGTTTTAAATTTATTTCTTGATAGACTTACTAAAAGAGCAATAAATATGGATGGAACTTGTACTGGTGAGCACGGGATTGGACAAGGAAAAAAACAATATTTAATTGATGAGTTAGGTCCATGTGTTGGTTTTATGAAAAAAATTAAGTCAACTATTGATCCAAATAATATAATGAATCCAGGAAAAGTTTTTTAAATAGGAAATAATAATGAGTAAAAACAATCATTGGTTAGGGCATAGTTATGACTTTGAAAAAATTAGTAGTTGTATAACAACAATCAAAGAAAAATTTGGTCAACAATTTTCTGATTCTAAAAGTATCATAGAACAACATACTCATACTATGACTATTCATAAATCTGAATTACCTGACGGTGTTTTGTTTGCAGAATCAAAAGAAGATATATCTAAAGCTGTTAAGATTTGCCATGAATATGGATGTCCTATAATACCTTTTGCTGTTGGGTCTTCTTTTGAAGGACATTTAAATGCTCCATTTGGAGGCTTATCAATAGATATAAATAATATGAATAAAATTTTAGAAGTTTATAATGAAGACTTGACTGTTGTAGTTCAACCTGGCGTGACAAGAGAACAACTAAATACACATTTAAGAGATACAGGCTTATTTTTTCCTATAGATCCGGGTGCAAACGCTTCTTTAGGAGGAATGGCTTCAACTAGGGCATCAGGAACTAATGCTGTTAGATATGGGACTATGAAGGATAATGTAATTTCAATAGAAGCCGTTATGCCTAATGGTGAAATTATTAAAACTTCTAATCGAGCAAAAAAAAGTTCTGCTGGTTATGACCTAACAAGATTAATGGTAGGATCAGAAGGAACACTTGGTATTATTACTGAAATTACTCTAAAATTGCACGGAATTCCAGAAAAAATAGCAGGTGGCAGAGTCAGTTTTCCTAACGTTAAAGATGCAGCAGATGCTGTGATAATGACTATTCAATCAGGTATTCCAGTTGCTAGAATTGAATTATTAGATAAAAATCAAGTTAAATCATGTAACAATTATTCTAAACTTGATCTGCCAGAGGAACCAATGCTTTTAGTAGAGTTTCATGGAAGTGAATCATCAGTTAAAGAACAATCAGAACTATTTGGAGAAATTGCCTCAGATAATAGTGGGAAGGATTATATTTGGACGGCTGATAATGACGAAAGAAATAAAATATGGAAAGCTAGACATGATGCATACTGGGCAAATATGTCATTTAGACCAGGAACAGAGATGTATGCTACAGACGTATGTGCACCAATTTCTAAACTCTCTG
>MDSV01237571.1_pt1 | contig 27215 bp, 25 predicted proteins | sample 810851 | NCBI WGS metagenome assembly MDSV01 (sample SAMN05326640, study PRJNA326480) | marine metagenome | isolation source: seawater | place: Atlantic Ocean: North East | collected 2012 | reverse complement strand
TCGTCACTTGCGATATTTCTTCTACTATTTATCGCCTGTTACCCAAAATTCTAAGCATAAAAATAAACATGTTTATAAAATCTAAATACAAAGTAAGTGCCCCTAAAATAGCCACTTTTCTGCCCACTTCTGATTGCACAATCACTTGAGCGGCAAGTTGCTTAATTTTTTGGGTATCATAGGCTGTGAGCCCAACAAAGACAAGAACCCCTATATAACTAATTAACCAATATAGTCCAGAACTCTGCAAAAAAATATTAACAACACTTGCTAGAATAAGCCCAATCAGGGCCATAAAAAGGAGGTTTCCCCAGCTTGAAAGATCTTGCTTGGTGGTATAGCCATATATACTCATTGCCCCAAACATACCTGCGGTTATGAAAAATGTGGAAGCAACAGAAGCCCCAGTAAAGACTATTAATAGCACGGAAAGTGTCATTCCATTGAGAACTGAGTATAAAAGAAACAATCCTATTGCCATATTAGATGACATTCTTTGAATACCTGACATAATCCAAAATACTAAGGCAAGTTCAACCAGAATTAACCCAATCAAACCAAAAGAAGAGCTGAATATTAGTTCTAACAAAAACTCAGATTGGGTGGTGCGATAAGCTACAAAGCCCGTTAGAGTTAAAGCAAAAGTCATCCACAAATAGATCTTTTGCATAAAATCAGCTTCGACTGTTGGTATACTTTCTATATAAGTTCTTGACTGCATATCCATAATAAAAGATTTAGATAATTGAGTTTAATAGAATATGACGTGGTTGAGATTCTCCTTAAATATACGAATAAAGACTCATCTTCTTCGCTAAAGAATGTTATAACAACTCTGGAATTACACTCCAAACCAATAGCTAAGCTTTACTAGAAAAATATTAATGGGCTTGTGATCGAACATATCACCAAAATCCCTGGAAATATCCATTAGTCCATTTCCCATAACACCATCCCTTTGTTGTTGCCAAACAAAGAATAACGTAGACCCTGGACTATATTCCCAGCGAAAGACTGCATTACCTTGGAGGGCTGTGTAGGTAAAATCAGGTCTGTAAAACCTAAAGGATGTAGGTTCTTCATCCCCAAAACTAACCTCGTATAAGCCTGCTCCCAAATCGTTTAGCTCTCCCTCATCTACACCATAAAAGTCAAAGTCAAAAGTTTTTTCTTGTTTCAATTCACCAAAGCCAGAGAAACGCGCTGACTGCACATACGGCCTTAAATACGTTTCTAAGGTCATTCGTGGAGAGAATGTCCAATTCAAGCGGATGTTAGCGGATAGGCTTGAATTTTTATTCCTAGCAAAAATATATCGATACCCATATGTCTGATCAGCATCAGGATCTGTTGCACTTCTTGCAATTGTTGCCACATACTGGTCTCGCTGAGTTGCTTTGACATACTCTGGCCCAATAACCAATCTTACTTTTGAATTGACTATCCAATTCAAGTTAATTGAAAAAATATCGTCACTTTTACTATCCAAATCCCTTAAAAAAAACTGAGTGTATTCCACACTTAAATTTCTAGACGAATTAGTATTTATTTTATTGAATACATAGAGACTATTTACCGGTTTAACTAAAGGACCACCCCTAGTTAATCGATCATCAAATCGATTAAAACTAAGTTGTGTTTCTGTTACCCAAACTAATTGATTATTGAACATTCTATATGATCCGACTGCCCAATTTTGTAAACCAATTTCTCCGTCGAAATTCCAACCAACCATATATTGATTCCACATTGTAAAATAGCGCCCAACTCTTGGATTTACCTCCTTGTATCTAACATCTAAGGATAAAATTTTGTAGTCCGATCTATTTTGAAAACCTATATCATTAGTTTCATAACCCGGCGTTACCAATGAATAAGTTAATGATCCCGTCCAGTGTTCACCCGATGCTTTTTTAAGACTCCATTCCCCAGCAAAACCACTTAAATTGGAAATGGAATTATCCACATCAAAAGATTTTGCATCTAAACGCTGATAATATCTAGTTGGAGATTGCTGTAAGGCAGTAATGAAAGATTTATCACCATTTACTCTACTAAATGAGACTACCCCACTAGCAATCCATTGCCTATTATTCCAAGAATGTTCCCAATCCGATCCTACTAAATAATATGAATTTGCCATATACTGCTCAAAATAAGTTTCTTCTACAGAACGAATTACACTACTTACATATCCTCCAACTATTGTATTCCCCTCATTAAAATCTTTCTTAACCCTTGATACAAAATAATTAGCGAAGGGTTCAATTGGATATACCCCTTTCGACTGATCGGTGTCATCTTGTAGACGTACAGTATAGGCTGCCTCCTCTCCTCTAGTTACCGCATCTAAGACGCCAATAGACCATCCATTCCGTGTTTTTCCACTTAATTTCACGGCCCCTGCAATTCGGGTTTGGTTAGGTCGATCCTGATATACTTGAGCTATGTCATTATTATAAATTGAATTACCATTGAATGCATTGTATGCTGCTATTGAGCCTGAAGGGGAACGCCCTATTCTCCTAGAATAAAACGTAATTGGGTTACCTGGAGTGAAATCAGTTTGTGTTTGACCGAAACGAAAAATGTCGCTACCCTCCAAAAAAAATGGCCTGCGTTCAGGAAAATAAATTTCAAATACTGAAAGATTTATAGTAGCTGGATCTGCTTCAACTTGACCAAAATCAGGATTTATTGTAGCTGTCAGAGTAAGATCGGATGTGATACCATACTTAATTTCCCCACCAAAACTCTGGCTAATATTGTTAACATCGTAATATGGATCACCACTCACTCTCTGTTCTTTTACGTTTGTAACAGATGCATAAGGTGTTACCTCTAATCGGCTAAACTCCTTAAGGTTAGATACACCATTTAGTGTGCCAAATCTAGATACCATCCCACTCTCAGAACGTGAAATAGGTGCCCAAAAATTGATTTCTGAGTTTCGAGCTATACGGCGTTGAAAGTTTATCCCCCACATTTGGTTCACTTTTTTTGCATCATATCTGATTTGAGACAGAGGTATTTTTATTTCTACTGACCAACCATTTGATAGTATGACTGCCTCTGCTTCCCATACCGCATCCCAAAGAATATCTTCCTGAGTGTCATCATAATACAAAACGTCTTTTTGGACACCGCGAGGATTAACCGCAAAAGTAAAGGCAGTCCTTTTATCATTGTAACTATCAATGTTTATATAAATCCAATCTGAGGCAAAGGAACCATCCCTTCTAAATATGGGAGCTACGATAGAGTCCGGATTCTGTTCAAAGGCCATAGCTCCAACCCATAGATATTGATCATCATAAGCTACTGATACCTCTGTCGGCTGAGTAGGAACACCTCCATCTACTGGTGTAAACTGAATAAAATCAGCAGCCTTATCACTTGACTTCCAAATTTCCTCGTCTAGTAAGCCATCTAATCTTATGGTACTGGTTTCGCTCAATCGAGTTGCGTTCAATGTAGACTGACCGAAAACTTCCGCAGTCGATATGAAAAGCATGGCACATACTATGCTAGCAAAAGGTTTACTTATAAATGATCTTTGATTTCGTCGGCGCTTCTGTCCATTTTTCAATAAAAACATGGTATGGAAAGTAGTTAGATTTTTTTAGAGGATGAGTTTCCCATAGGTACTAGACTGAATTGTACATTAGTACGTTCTGAATAAACGATTGTTACAGATTAAGACATAAAAATTAGCCCTAATCATTGCTGATTTAAGCTTCCCTCATTGATAAAAAGTCTATTTACATTATTTTGTTACATTGTAAAATTATATAGACTAATTTCAGTCTTGTGAAATATGGATACGTTACATGTTTAACGTAACCACATCCTTGGTAATTCTTCATAAAAATACTCTTTTATCACAAACCATAACTCCCATCATTACTCCCATTAGGCTGTTTTACGATCATGAAAAAAATTTTACCACTTCTTTTCCTCGGTATTCTTATGAGCACTATTCATTGTACTCCAAAAACAGAAGAGTACGGAACAAGTATAGACAAGCTAATTTGGTCCGATGAATTTGAAGGGGACTTTATTGATACCACCAAATGGAAGTTTGAAAATGGTGATCATGGATGGGGCAATAACGAATGGCAAAATTATCAGCCACAAGGCTCTGATAATGTGGAAGTAAAGGATGGCACGCTTCGAATAACTGCGCGAAAAACTGGGCCCGGGCAACAGGTAGGTGATTATACCTCCGCAAGAATTAATAGTCTGGAATCTTTTTTATATGGAAGAATAGAAATACGTGCCAAAATGCCCGAATATAAAGGACCTGGTATTTGGCCTGCATTATGGATGTTAGGTGAGAATATCGGGGATCTTGGATGGCCTCTTTGTGGAGAAATCGACTTAATGGAATACATAAGTTCCAACCCTGATTCTGTTCTAATGACTATCCACTCTCAAGCCAATAATCATATGAACGGCACTCAACTAAGCTCAGGATTCGTACCCCTCCCAAATATTGAGGAGGAGTTCAATATTTTTGGACTTCTTTGGGAAGAGGAGCGTCTAGTATTCTATGTAAATGGCCCAGAACAGGTTTTATTAACTATCAACAGGCCAGAAGAGTACAACCAAGAAAATTGGCCCTTTGATAAACCTCAGTACTTCTTAATGAATATTGCCGTAGGTGGAAATTTAGGCGGATTGGACGGGGTAGATGATTCCATATTTCCTGCTACCATGGAAATTGATTATGTCCGGGTATACGCCTTAGACTAACACTATACTGGCAAATATTTTCTTGGATTTACTAAGCTGGTGTCAGGTGTACGATTGTAGCTCCCCATGAAGACCGATCTTTGGCCATTTCGAATGAAAGCACTCGTGAGTCTCGTTCTAATATAGCATGTACTCCCCTTCTTAATACACCTTTACCCTTCCCGTGTATTATTCGTATTTCTACGATATTTCTGATAATACACTCGGTGATATATTCAGGAATTAGACTGTTTATCTCGTTGGGTTTAAACGCATGCAAATCCAAAATTCCATCTATTGGGTATTCTTGAACTTCATACTTATCTGACATAGCAATAATAATTACCAAATAGCATCAACCACTCTTCGCTCTATAACAATATTTTTGGCGAATGAAAGTACATTTTGATGTTCTGGATGATTGGCGTAACGCTTTAAGGCCTCTTTGTCTGCATGCATAGATAACAAGCAGAGATCGCAGACTTGCTCCCCTTCCCCTTCAAAATTTACAAATACCTGTAGATGATCAATATCAGAAATTAGCTCCGGCAATCGCTCTAATTGATCCTTGAATTCTTGAATTAATTGACTTTTAGGAACTCCTTGAAAGTCGTCTTTAATTTTCCAAAGGACAATGTGTTGTAGCATGTAGTATTTATTAGGTGAGTATATATGATTGCATTAAACAGAGTCTAAACTAAAGTCACCCATTATTGAGCTAGTGAAGACCAAAGAAGCTGGTTATTTTCGAAACGAATTTCACTAAATAAACGTATCTTTCCAAATCAATGCATTCTTAGCATTTGCATTCAAATTACTGAAATTCTCAAACTATTATGAAAGAACCGATCGATACCCTAGATCAGCACGAAGAATTTGACCAAATGGGAGAAGCTCATGCCGGAAGTTCTGAGCTAACCCCTATTAGATTCGATGCATTTGAGCTAAGTAATGACGAAAAAATTAAACAGATAGAGCATCACTTTCTTCCATTTATAGGTAAAGCACATGTTGCCTATACATCTAAAGGAAAGGTTATTGGTCTTTCAAAAATGAATCGTTTAGTAGATTATTACTCTCGAAGACCGCAGGTTCAGGAACGATTAACTCTGCAAATTGCTGATGCAATTTCAGATGCAATGAACACCCAAGATGTGGCCGTCCATATTGACAGTAAGCATTTATGTGTTTCAATGAGAGGCATCAAAGATCATGCAAATAGTACCATAACTTCGGAGTTTAGGGGTGTATTTAGATAAAGATACGCAACAGAAATGCATTTACTTCATTCGCACCCCCTCTGAATAAATATCTAAATATGATAGTAGTATGAGTTCGTCAGCATTACATGTTTACAATACATTAAGCAGAAAAAAAGAACTTTTTGAGCCTTTACATGCTCCCCATGTCGGCATGTATGTCTGCGGACCAACGGTATACGGTGACGCTCATCTAGGTCATGCCAAAAGTTATATTTCTTTCGATATCGTTCGTCGATATCTACGCTACTTAGGATATAAAGTGCGATACGTTCAGAATATTACCGATGTTGGCCATTTGGTGGGAGACGGAGACGAAGGTGAGGATAAGATTTCTAAAATAGCACGTATTGAACAACTTGATCCAATGGAAATAGCCGAGACCTATACCTATACCTATTTTCGAGATATGGACGCACTTTCCGTTCAGCGTCCGGATATCTCCCCTAGAGCTACTGGTCATATTCCAGAGCAAATTGCAATGATTCAGAATTTAATCGATAAAGGTCATGCTTACGCTTGCAATGGAAATGTGTACTTTGATGTACTCTCAGCCCCGAAGTATGGCCAATTGAGTGGTCGGAACATCGAGGATGCAACGAGTGGTACACGGGTTGAAACCGCCTCAGATAAACGTAATCCTGCAGATTTTGCCTTATGGAAAAAAGCCGATGATCAACATTTAATGAAATGGCTGTCTCCTTGGGGAGTGGGCTATCCGGGTTGGCACATCGAATGCTCCGCTATGAGTATAAAATACCTTGGCGCTCACTTCGATATTCATGGTGGCGGTCTTGAAAATCAATTTCCTCATCACGAATGCGAGATTGCTCAATCAGAATGTTCGACTGGGGAATCCTTTGCGAAGTATTGGCTCCACAATAACATGGTTACTTTGGACGGTCAAAAAATGGGAAAGTCCCTAGGTAATGCCATAAGTCTGGAAGAGTTTTTCAAGGGATCTCATCCGTTACTTAAGCGCTCATGGAATCCACAAGTTATCCGCTTTTTTTTACTTCAAAGCCATTATCGTAGCACTACAGATTTCTCAGAAAAAGCATTGGAAGCGGCAGAAACAGGTTTTCAATCACTCAGAACAACCCTGCAGAGTATTTTGGCGTATACGCAACAGCAACATAACGATCAAACCGAGGGTGAAACACATGAGGCTCTCCCTGCTCTTCAAGCTGCTTTCGAGTCCGCAATGAATGACGATTTTAACACAGCACAAGCTATTGCCGCCTTATTTGATCATACTAAGAAAATAAAGAGGAACATAGCAGACGGTCTACCACCATCGGATCTACACACCTTACAGAATTGGCTTAATATTGCATTAACCGAAATACTTGGACTAGAGTATAGTGAACCCAACGAGACAGATAGTAGCTTCAATGATAATATAAGTGAGTATTTACTACACTTGTTAATTGATCTTAGGACCAAAGCCAGAATGGAAAGAAACTTTGAACTATCAGACATAATTCGGAATAGGCTTAAAGAGCTCGATATCGAACTAGAGGATAGTAAAGAAGGAACTCGATACACTTTGCCCAAATGAAATTGTTCCAACAAACCATCTCGGGCCTTCTTATTGGGTTAGTACGCTTCTATCAACTAGCCATCTCTCCTTATCTGGGGAGCAGTTGCCGTTATTCTCCTACTTGCTCCCAATATACAATTAAGGCTTTAAAAGAGTGGGGACCTTGGAAGGGCAGTTGGCTTGGAATAAAGAGAATTTCGAGTTGCCATCCTTGGGGAGGGCATGGATACGACCCTGTACCTCTATCAAAGAAAACAGAAGAAATGAATATACTATCAAAAGAAGAGAGTGAGTGATATCCATTGTACTCATTCACAATTAGATAATTTTCACATCTGAACATAGCTAACATGACCAATATTACTTTCAAAGAAAGAATTTCGATCGAACAAGTAGAAGAAGCCTATGATTTTGCTCCAAAATTTGACCCCCAAGGCTTAATTCCAGTAGTAACTACAGACTACCTTTCAGGAGAATTACTCATGCATGGGTATATGAACGAAGAAGCACTTAAAAAGACCATAGTATTAGGCGAGGTAGTATACTACTCCAGAAGTAGAAAAACACTTTGGCACAAAGGTGCTACATCTGGCTTAACCCAAATAGTTAAGGAATTACGTATAGATGATGATCAAGATTGTGTTTGGCTCCGAGTAGAAGTTCAAGGAAATGGCGCAAGTTGCCATGTAGGTTATCGCTCTTGCTTTTATAGAAGTGTACCAACTAAAGGTGAATTTGCGCAAACAGATGGACGGCTTGTGTACGAAGAGGATGAAAAGGTATTTGACCCCAAAGATGTCTACGGTGACGCTCATAACCCTACCATTCTTTAACCGAAAATCAGAGTTAAGGTAGCATTAAGGCAATAATTACCACCAACCGTTCTAGAATTTAAGGGTGGGTATTAATGAGCTGCCAACCAGTGATCCCCTATTCCCCACTCAACTTTTAGAGGAACAAGTAACTCAATAGCTTGTTCCATTTTTTCTACAATCGTTGTAGGAACCCAATCCTTCTCATCTTCGTGAAGTTCAAATATCAATTCATCATGTACTTGTAAGAGCATCCTACTCTTACTATTCTCTTTTCGCATCCATTGATCAATAGATAACATAGCCACCTTTATAATATCAGCAGCGGTCCCTTGTATCGGCATATTAATGGCTGCTCTTTCTGCAAATGCTCTTACATTCCAATTTGCAGATTCTATATCCGGCAGATACCGTCTTCTACCCATGAGTGTTTTTACGTACCCGTGCTCCTTTACAAATTCCTTAGCGGTATCGATATATTCAGATATGCTAGGAAATCTTCCAAAATAAGCGTCTATCATCTCTTTTGCTTCGCCATTTGATATTCCAAGATTTTGAGCTAAGCCGAAAGTACTTAATCCATAAGGAATCCCAAAATTGACTTCCTTTGCTTTTCTACGATGATCGGAGGTTACTTGATCAAGACTATCCAATGAAAAAATTTCTTTAGCTGTTCTAGCATGAATGTCTTCGCCGCTCTTAAAAGCGTGAATCATATCTTGGTCTTCAGAAATATGTGCAATAATACGAAGCTCCACCTGTGAATAATCCGCAGAAAGTATTTTGTACCCTTCTTCAGCTATGAACGCTTTTCTGATTTCACGACTTCGTGTGGTGCGTATAGGTATGTTCTGTAAATTTGGATTTGATGATGCTAACCGACCAGTTGCTGCCACGCATTGATTATAATTGGTGTGTAGTCGATGGCTAATTGGTGATAGCAAAGAAGGAAGTGCGTCGGCGTAGGTAGATTGTAATTTAGCTAAAGATCGGTACTCAAGTACTTGCTCTGGCACTTTGTGCACATTGGCTAGATTAGATAATACCGCTTCATTTGTTGAGTATTTTCCTGTTTTTGTTTTTTTACCGGCCGGTAAACCTAATTTATCGAATAGAATATCCCCTAATTGAGCGGGTGAGTTAAGATTAAACTCTTCCCCACATTGGTCAAAAATGGCCGACTTCAAGCGTAGCATATCTTCACTAAGAGCCGCCGAAAAGTTCTTAAGCAATTTAGTGTCCAAGTCAATCCCGATAGATTCCATACGAGCTAATACCCGACTTAAAGGGAAATCTAATTTAAATGCTACTTCATGTAAGCCGTCTTTCTCTAGTTTTTCAGAAAAAATAGTATATAATCGAAACGTAACGTCGGCATCTTCACAGGCATAAGGTACAAGAGCCTCCATAGGAACGTCCGCCATTGTTAACTGCCCTTTGCCCTTACCAATAAGCTCCGTTATAGGAATGGGCTCGTAATGTAAATAGCGCAAAGAAAGCTCATCCATTTTTAAACGTTGATCTGAATCAATTAGATAGGCAGCTATCATGGTGTCGAAAATGTTGCCACATAGTTCAATACCGTGTCGCTGCAACACCGTATAATCAAATTTGTAATTATGCGCGATAATAAGAAGCTCAGAAGACCCTAATATTTGCTTCAAGGCTATATTCCATTCCGGATTAAACGGAACATAAACAGCTTTATGTGATTCTTGAGTCATTGCTATACCCACTAAATTGGCCGATAATGGGTCCGCACTATCGGTCTCTGTATCAACAACTAACGGTCGATTAAGGTCAACGGACTCTAAGTAAGCTAACAGTTCTACTTCATTATCAAGCAAGCGATATTCAACCTCAATTGCATTGTAGGATGCCGCTTTTTTGCTAGCTGCAAAGAGATCTAAGGCCGTTTCGGTTGGTGAGTTTTCATTTTTCGCCAGAGTCCCTTTCTTGTGACTGCCCTCTTCGTTAGAATTAGATTCCACGTTACTTACCGATGTTTTAGAAGTATTTTGGACATAAGAATGATCATCTTTTGAAGAGGCAGACCCAACCGGCGAAGCGTCACCTGAGGCAAGTTCTTCATATTTTCGGGTCAAGCTTCTAAAACCCATCCTAGAAAAAAATACCGCTAAATTAGACCAATCAGGGTCGGCCCTAACCAAATCTGTCCACGATTGTACTCCAGGCACATCCGTTTTTATGGTAACCATTTTTCGAGCATGACGAGCTTCATCAGCAAATTCAATTAAACTTTCTCTTTGCCTTTTAGCTGAAATAGTCGACGCTTGATCTAATAAATTGTCCAGCGATTCAAATTGCTCTATCAACTTTGGTGCCCCTTTTTTTCCGATTCCAGGCACTCCAGGAATATTATCGGATGCATCACCCAAAAGGGCTAATACGTCTATAACTTGATTGGGGTAGACTCCAAAATACTCCTTCACTCCGTCTTCATCGACACGATCAAAGCCCCCATTTTTGTTATTGGGCTTAAGCATGCACACATAATGATTAATTAGCTGCATGAAATCCTTATCAGGCGTGACTAAGAACACCTCAGCTTCTCCAGCCACTATTGAATAGGCAAGCGTTCCAATGATATCATCCGCTTCATATCCATCCTGCTCAATATTAGGAATATTCCAATATCCGAGCATTTCTTTGATAAGAGGGATACCTACTCGTAATTCCTTTGGTTGAGGTGGACGTTGCGCCTTATACCGCTCATCCCATTCGTGCCGGAATGTAGGGGCATGTGTATCCCATGCAACCGCTAGATGACTTGGATCATACTCCTCAATTAATTTATCCACCGTATTAGCAAACCCCATAATAGATCCGGTGGAAATACCTTCATTATTAACCAGATTAGCTCGTATAAATGCAAAGTGCGACCGGTAAGCCAAGGCCATACCGTCAATTAATAAGACTTTTTTATCTGCCATGAAATAGATTAAGACTGCTCGGTGAAATAGGCTACGATTGAATGTGCAGTAATGTTGAAATGTTCATATAACTCTTCAAATGGTGCCGATTCTCCAAAGCTATCTATTCCTATGGCCTTTCCTTCTAGACCAAGATATTTTTGCCAGCCAAAGGTCGACCCTGCTTCAATAGATACACGTTTGGTCAAATCAGTTGGTAAAACTGAATTCTTATATTCGACAGGATGGGCATCAAAAAGCTCCCAGCTAGGCATACTCACTACCCGCACGCCCTTTCCTCTAGTGGCCAATTCAGCCTGTGCTTGCATGGCGAGCTGAACTTCTGATCCAGTAGCCATAATAATGCCCTCAGCTTTGCCATTTTCAGCCTCAGATAACACATATCCCCCCTTGGCAACCAATGCGGCCGCATTATCGGTATGCCTAGGATAAGTAGGCACATTTTGGCGCGTTAACACCAAGACACTCGGGCCCGATTTATGCTCTAAGGCTACTCTCCATGCCTGAGAGACTTCGTTAGCATCTGCCGGGCGAAGTACTAAAACGTTGGGCATAGCACGTAAACTAGCTAGATGTTCCACAGGTTGATGGGTAGGCCCATCCTCTCCCAATCCGATACTATCATGCGTCATTACAAATATAGATGGTAGCTTCATTAACGCAGCTAAACGAAGAGCTGGTCGCAGGTAATCCGTAAATACAAAAAATGTTGCTCCAAATGCATGTAATCCACCATGCAACATCATCCCATTAACTGCGGCTGCCATTCCAAATTCACGCACTCCAAAATGTATCTTTCGCCCCTTGTGATTGTATTGGGTAAATGAACCTGAGCCTGCTATATCGGTTTTTGTACTTGGCCCTAAATCGGCTGAACCACCTATTAAATTGGGGATGGTATCTTTGAGTGCGTTAATCACCTTTCCTGAACTAGCTCGAGTAGCCATTCCCTTAGGATCAGACTCAAATACAGGTAATACATCCGCCAAGTCTTGAAGATATGTTTGGCTTGTCCAAGCCTTAAATTTAGCGTGTAAATCTGGGTCGTCCTTTTCTAATTTAGTCAACTTATTGTTCCAATCCGCTTCGAGTGCCGCTCCTAACTCCGCTCTTGCCTGAAACGAATCATACACCTGCTGCTCGACATGGAAATGGGAATCTGGGTCCAACCCATATCCCATCTTGGTTATTCGAATTTCTTCTTCGCCAAGTGGGGCGCCGTGAGAGGATTCTTTACCCTCTTTGTTCGGAGAACCGTAGCCAATTTTAGACGTACAAACAATTAATGAAGGTTGTTCGGTTTTAGCCTTGGCTTGTGAAATTGCTTGTTCAATTTGATCATGGTTATGACCATCAACTTTAATTACCTGCCAGTTATACGCTAAAAAGCGTTCTACTACATCTTCAGTGAATGCCAGATCGGTTTCACCTTCAATAGATATGGAGTTAGAATCATATAAATAGATTAATTTTTCCAAGGCTAAGTGACCAGCCAATGAAGCAGCCTCATGTGATACCCCTTCCATTAAATCACCGTCACTAACTATTGCATAGGTATAGTGATCAATCAACGTCTGAGAATCTGTATTAAATTGCGCGGCTAAATGTCGCTCTGCCATAGCAATTCCAACGCCAGTAGCAAATCCTTGACCCAAAGGCCCCGTAGTCATTTCAACTCCGGGGGTCAATCCAAATTCGGGATGCCCTGGAGTTTTAGACCCCATTTGTCGAAAATTTTTAAGTTCGTCTAAGCTCAATTCATAGCCCGAAAGATGCAACAAACTATAGAGCAACATTGAACCGTGACCAGCCGAAAGTATAAACCTATCGCGATCGAACCATTGCGGATTTTTTGGATTGTGCTTTAAAAATTTAGTCCATAGAATCATAGCCACATCCGCCATTCCCATTGGCATACCTGGGTGTCCCGAGTTCGCCTTTTGAACGGCATCCATAGATAGAGTACGGATGGTATGAGCACATAGTAGATCATTCGCATTATTCATAAGAGAGCGTAGCTAGTAGTTATTATTAGTGAAAAATGATAAATAGTGGAGTAAACTCAAAAAAATCAACTCTATTAGAATTAGAATTAATTGCCACAAGTTAGTTAATGTGAGAATGAGTTTAAATAAAAAAAGCCCCGCTTTTGACGGGGCTTCAAAAAATGTGAAAGCTCGAGTTTTATGGGCGCGTACTTTCGCACTTAAGTTCAAATTCCATCTTATATTCTGAGGGCTGTTTGAAGGATCCATAACTCGCACTCTCGTATGCTGAGCATGCTTCTCCCTTATTACCCAGCATTTGATTCGCCAGACCTAATTCAAAAAAGATTTTAGCTTTATCCGTATTTCCACCAGTTTCAAGATCTAATGCTTGCTCGGAGTACCTAACTGCGTCGTTATAACGGGTTTGTTTATTAGAAGCCTCTGCCAATCGATAATAACTGTCTGCCGATTCTGAAAAATAATCTAACGAGGATTGTAAAAACTCAATTGCTTGGGTTAGATTACCCGCTTCAATTGCCTTAGCACCTCTAAATAATAAATCACCATGAGCTGATTGATTAGCCTTACGCTCCACTTCTGAATCGTTCATGCGAATAGCAGTAGCTATCGCTTGGTCGTACCAACTCATGATACCGTACACATCTTGAGGACTGTTTTTCTTGTGTACTAAAGCCTTCTGGTAATATGCTTTTGCATAGTTCGGGTTAATCCTAATAGCCTCATCAAGGGCTACTTCGGATTCCACAAACATCTCACGTTTAAATAACATGAGACCTTTTTGGTAATTTAGCTGGGCTAATACGCTGGTAGATTTGCGCTGAACATCTGTGTCCCCAGAGTTGACACCAATTTCTTCGGATTGGATAAATAGAGCAATGGCAGCATCTAATTTTTCCAAACTAGGACCACCTCTAAACTCATTAAAAGCATCTACCGCTATGGTAAAATAAAGCTTAGGAATTTGTTTTTCAGAACGGTTTTTGATGTCCTCACCTTCTTGACCTAATTGAGAAGCAATTTCAATGGCTTCCGTATACTTGTCAATGGCTGCTGAGTAGTCTTTGCCTTGAGCCAATTCCCGGGCTTCATTGTAGGCCGTGATTGCTGCAGTTTGATCTTGTGCTACTAGCGTTGCGCTAGCTATTAGTATAATACTTAAAAGAGTAAAGAGAGATTTAGTCATGATGTGGAGTGTTTCGATTCTATTTCTAGACAAAATGAAAGTTACACAATTTATTCAATTAAGGAAAAATAGATGTCAATGGTTCCCTGTTTCATTGATAAACTAGATACCAAACAAAAATCAAACGCTATTTATTGTTTTACTAAATAAAAAAACTTTTTAAAAGTAAAAATTGGGCATCGGTTCTTCGCGCTCATACATAGAACGTATTTTAGCAACTCCATCTTCAATAGAGTCAGTCAAATAAAACAGTTCTCTATCCTTCTCAGAAATAGTACCATGAGTGATCATCGTTTCTTCAATCCAAGAAACTAATCCACTCCAGTAGTCCACCCCAATCAAAATAATGGGTATGGTTGATACTTTTTGTGTTTGAACCAGAGTTAGACTTTCGAATAGTTCATCCATGGTCCCAAAACCTCCCGGAAATACAATTAATGCCTGAGAGTACTTAATGAACATGACTTTTCTAACGAAGAAATAATCGAAATTCAGAGCAAACTCTTTTTGCACATACTGGTTTATCCCCTGTTCGTGTGGCAATTCAATTCCAAGCCCAACTGACTTTCCGCCACTTTCCTGAGCCCCTTTATTAGCTGCTTCCATTATCCCTGGCCCTGCACCCGTAATGACACCGAAGCCCATTTTGGTCAATAGCTTGGCACATCCAGAAGCCTTTTCATAGTATGGATCATCAACAGCGGTCCTAGCGGAACCAAAGATACTAACACAGGGACCAATTCTAAACAGGGTATCGTATCCATCAACCAATTCACCCATTATTTTAAAAATACTCCAAACCTCGCGATCGTATCCATTTTTATATGAATTAGGAATTAATAACGGCTTTTGTTCTTCCATGCGATAAAATATTTTTAGGTTTTATTTATTGGTCTTTCGATGCCTAATCAGTTAATCGTTTAATGGCATAATAAAAGAATTATACGTCTACCGTTATTTAAAATCGAGTTGAAATCCGAACATCGGAATAGCCTTTCCAGTAGGGGTTGTCTCAATTCCAAACTCACTATCTTCGAGATGGTACACATCAAATGAGGGGCGTAAACTTAAATCATCCGAAACATCGAAAGTAGATAAATGCGCATATACATATGCATCTACGGCATTTAACGCGTAAGCCAATCCTATGGTTACATACATAAAATCTCTACGATTGCGCAAAAAGTTACGATTGCTTTTCAATTGGCTTGTATTTGCCCCCATTAGCCTGTCAGGAGTCGGACCAAATCGAAGATCATCATTATCGGTGACAGCATTATAATAGGCTGCTTGGTAATCATGATACTGTTTAGTCAAGAACAAACTATAATAGCTTAATCCACCAATTAGGCCATAAATTAAGGGGATCTTCCAACTTTGATCGTTATGATGTTGACCCAGCCCGGGGAGGATTAGCGACTTTCGCAGTATTTGATTTGGGTAGGGAAGCCTGTCAATTTGTTTGTCTGTAGTGGCAAGAATGGTGGAGCTTGGGCGCGTAGTGTCTGCCGTGCTTGCTGTATTTTCAAGAGATATTGGAACCGGGTCTAAAGTGTCAGATAAAGCCGTTACAATTGCCCTTGAATGTGATGAAAGATAAAATATTGACTGCCCATCATTAGCACTTGCAGACTGCCCTAATGTCACTTCATGATAAAGAAACAGCCATAATAAGCAACCTAAGCCAATTCTTGCCAACAAAAAAAGCCTAGCCTCGCCCATATGTCTCCTATTCTGAGGATGAAAGAAGTATTAATATTCGCTCTAAATCGTCATCAGTAAAGTATTTTATGCGAATTTCCCCACCTTCTGAGAAGGTTTTCATCTGCACTTTCGTGCCAAGTGCACTTCGTAATTTTGATTCTATATCTCTGATGACAGCACCATTTTTTGTTCCCACTGTTTCCGTTTTTCCTGATGGCTTGAATGTTTCTGCGTCGGGTTGAACTCCAGAAGTATTTGCTTTGACTCGAATATGATCTTCTAGGCGACGAACTGACCACTGTTCTCGGATTACCTTGTCAAGTATGGATTGTTGTTCTGCGGTTGAATCAACTCCGAGTAAGGCTCGCGCATGTCCTCCACTAATTCTATTAGCAGCTAAAGCTAGCTGAATGAAGTCGGGTAAATTCAACAACCGAAGCATATTAGTAACCGTTGTCCGATTTTTACCAACTTTGTTTGCCACCTCAGATTGGGTATAATTAAACTCTTCGAGCAGTCGTTGGTATGCAACCGCTACCTCGAGTGGGTTTAAGTCCTCGCGCTGAATGTTTTCAATAAGCGCATAGCCTATACTTTGTTCATTATCAGCATTTCGTACGTAGGCGGGGATGTTAGAAACTCCTGCTAATTTAGAAGCTCTGAGCCGCCGCTCACCACTTATCAACTCATAACGTTTATCACCTAAATACCGAACGGTAATTGGCTGTATAAGTCCATGTTGTTGGATAGATTCAGCTAATTCTTCTAATCGTTCTTGGTCAAATTCTTTTCTTGGCTGGAAGGGATTCGCCCGGATGTGGTCAGGTTCAAGGAAAAGTACTACATCTACCTGACCATTTTGAGCTTCTGTATTAGAGGCAAATTCTTCACTTTTGGATGGCTCGCTATCAATAAATTGTCTAGAATTTAGCCCATCCGCAGTTTCCTTTAGGCTTTCTTGCTTCGCAGATTCTGTTAAAATTGGATTTTTCTTTTTATGCTGATCTTCCATATCCGGAAAAAAAGCTCCTAGTCCCCTTCCCAGTACTTTCTTATTCGCCATGTCCTTTTATTTAGTTAATACAGGACTATTCTTAAATAGTTTTCTGTTCCTCTTTATAATCTCCCCTGCTAAAGCTAGATAATTTTTTGCCCCCACAGAAGTTGAATCATACAGTAGAGCGGGCTTACCAAAAGAAGGAGCTTCTGCCAAGCGGACATTCCTTGCAATGACCGTCTTAAATACCCGATCATCAAAATATCGCTTCACCTCATCTGCCACCTGGTTAGATAATCTAGTTCTGGTGTCGTACATAGTCAATACCACTCCTTCAATATCCAAGCTAGGATTTAGGTGTTGACGCACAATTTTAATAGTGTTAAGAAGTTGTCCTAAACCTTCTAATGCAAAATATTCACATTGTACGGGAATAACGATGGAATCAGACGCGGTTAATGCATTAATTGTCAAAAGTCCTAAGGAAGGAGGGCAATCTATAATGATGAAATCATACTTATCCCGTAACTCAAAAATGGCCTTTGTTAAGATTCGTTCACGCTGTTCACGATCGATCATTTCTATTTCTGCCCCCACTAAATTGATGTGGGCTGGCACTAAGTCTAGAAAGTCTAATTCTGTTTGTCGGATGGTATCGCTAATTTCAGCACTACCTATCATAACTTCATAAATAGAGTTAGTCACCGTCGAAGTATCGATCCCTAACCCACTAGTGGTATTGCTCTGTGGATCAATATCTATAATTAAGGTAGGATGTTCAATAGCCGCTAAACTAGCGGCTAAATTTATAGATGAGGTGGTTTTACCTACCCCACCTTTTTGATTTGCAATAGAAATTACTTTACCCATTGACGACTTAAACCATTAAAACTTTGAAATAAAATTCAATATAAAAGTACCTCTGAACCGAACCAAAAATACTTATTAACAGTGGAGCCGCAAGTTATCCACATTGTGGCCTAATGAGGGCAAGAATGATGATTAAGGGGTGTTTCCCGTTAGTAAAATTTTTCTACTTTGGCCTGTGTAGCTTGTTTGGTCATTAACAAGTCGCAATTTGCTGTTTTGCTGACTTGTTAAATTTATTTCAGGGGATTGGCTAAGATTAAAGTCTGTAGTGCCAGCAAACCGGATTATATGATTGTGGTCAACCCAAGGTGTAATCTCACTATCTGTTTCATTTGCAGCACTTCCTATACCTGAATCTTTAGCCGTTGTCAATGGTGCGTTTGATTGTTGAACGTCAATTGGTGTATTCAAGGAACTAGTACTCTCTAATTGGTTTGTCGGCATCAAAGTATTCCAAGCAATTAATGCAGTTGCCATAACTAAAAAGCTGGCAGCTACTTTAAAGCCGTGTTGGGGAATCCATTTCCAATTCCAACTTTTATTTGATTCGTTAATAGATGCTTCAGCCTTTGCAAATATGGTCTCTTTTACACGTTTTGAGCTTTCAAACGAAGGGTAAGCATTGGTTCTCTCCCATGTTTTTTTCAGACTTTCTACTTCGATGAGTAGATCTTGATTCAACCGAATTCTTTTTTCAAATAATATTTTTTCAGACGGGTCCATCTCATCCATTAAGAACCGAATAATCTCTGCTTGATTAACTTGCATAGTTTTTTTCTGATAGTTGTTCTTCTTCAAAATATTTTCTCAGATTTGAGAGTGCATATCTCATACGCCCTAAAGCTGTGTTAATTGAAACACCGGTAATTTCAGCTATCTCTTTAAAGGATAATTCTTCGTAATGACGTAACATAACTACGGCTCTTTGTTCCTCTGGTAAACGACTTATATGCTTATACATTCGCTTTTTATCCTCATGCTGAACGTAAAGTTGTAACGCATCCAAAGCTCCTTCATCGGCAACTCTATGGAAGAAATCTGTATTTTCTTCCCCATCACTACTACTTGAAATGTGCACGAACTTTTTGGCCCTTCTCAAATAATCAATAGTCGCATTATGGGCTATGCGCAAAACCCAAGCAATCCATTTGCCTTCTTCATTATAGTTTTTTTCCATTTTCATAATCACCTTTGTAAAGGTATCCTGAAAAAGATCACTCGCCGTTTCAGTGTTAAGTACCATACTGTAGATATAGGAGTAAATTTTAGACTCATATCTATGAAAGAGGGTTTTAAACGCCTCCATATCATGCTCACGGCGATACAAATAGATCAACTCTTTATCTGATAAAGAGGAGCGATTAGGGGTAGATTTATGTATGTTCATACATTTAAAATGATACGTATCGGTACAAAATAGTATCGCATGTGCATGTGAGATGACTAATGGTCATTATTGCTAGTGAAATATTCAAGCACTTTATTAGCCTTCGTAATTCCAATTTCCTTAGCTAACGTATGAGCCTCTAGTTTTCGTATGTTAGAAATTGAACCGTATTTTTTTAAAAGTTGTTTTGCTGTTTTTTCACCTATTCCATCAATATTAGTTAACTCACTTCCTATAATGTTGTTGCTCCTAACATTGCGGTGAAAGGTTATGGCAAATCGATGCGCTTCGTCCCTAACCTGTTGCAAAAGTTTGAGTGCTGGGGATGTTTTTGGGATCATTATAGCATCTTTTCGACCGGGTAAAAACACCTCCTCTAACCTTTTTGCCAGACCTATTATTTCGCATTCACCATAAAAATCTATTTCTTTTAACGCCTTTACCGCTGCACTCAATTGGCCCTTTCCTCCATCAACCACGATTAAGTCGGGGATGTGCTCTCCATTTTTTTGTACGCTCGTATATTGCCTTGTTAAAATTTCCGCCATAGATGCAAAATCATCCGGTCCAATAACTGTTTTGATATGAAAATGTTTGTATTGAGTTTTTCTTGGTTTGGCATCCACAAAAGACACCATAGAGGCGACTGGGTATGCGCCTTGAAAATTGGAATTATCAAAACAGTGAATGGTGCGCGGTAATCGACTGAGACTTAAAAAATGATGCAAATCTGAAATAGCAGCAGGAATTCGGCTTCTTTCTCTCTTTTCTAACGCCAATGCACGATCATTAAGATGTAATTTTGCGTTAGTCACTGCCATCTTAATTAGTTTAGCTTTGTCTCCACGCTCAGGGATTTTGAACGGTACTTTTTTGGATTTATGCTCATGTAAATACCCATGTAGTACTTCTTCATCGACTAAATCATGGCTCAAATATACTTCGTCAGGTAAGGTTATATGATGATCAGAGGTGTAATAGTCTTCAATGAAACTTTGGAGTAATTCCGAATGAGAGTATCCTTGAGCAGGTTTTATGAGGCGGTGGAATTTACCTATTAACTTACCCTCGCGGATTTTCAAAAGCACCCCACATGCTTCATTAATTTCAGTGTTTTTTTCTACTACAAATAAATCTCTGTCTTGTTTGGTCTCAGTCACCATTTTCATTCGCTCACTATACCTTGTAACAGCCTGTAAACTATCACGTAAGTACGCTGCTTGCTCAAATGCCATAGCTTGAGCTGCTATTTCCATTTCTTCTTTGAGTTCTCGAATAAGTAAACTGGTTTTACCATTAATGAGCTTTGTGACCTTTTCGATGGTAGCTTGGTATGTTAGTAGAGACCATTGAGCTGAACAGCTTCCAAGGTAATCATCAAAACAGCTATGCCATTTAGGCTTATTTTTTATTTTGTCAAGGGTTTTGATGGATACGGCACAGGTGCATAAACCAAAGGCTTTTCGTATGACCTCAAGCATCCTCTTCATCCGGTTAACACTATCGTATGGCCCATAATATTGACTCCCATCTTTAATCACTGTTCTTGTGGGAAATACTCTTGGACGATCCTCATTGGTAATACATATGTAGGGATAGGTTTTATCATCCCTTAGAAGCACATTGTATCGTGGCTGATTTTGTTTTATTAAGTTATTCTCTAGGATTAATGCTTCCGCTTCTGAATCGGTAACAATAACTTCTAAATCGGTGATTTTCCGAACCATGGTCTGAATTCGACCAGATTGTATGCTACGCTCCTGAAAGTACGAACGTACTCTATTTCTTAGCTTCTTAGCTTTACCCACATAAAGTATATTACCTTTCGCATCCTTATATATATAGACGCCCGGTTCTAGGGGAAGATTAGCAATTTTTTCTTTTATGGTATTGGATTCCATAGTGAGAACTTAAGGAATTTGTTCTATTTTCGAGCTAATCTATTACTATCTTTACCAACATTTTGAAGCAAGCAAGTATTACATGATTTCGAAAAAGCAACACCGGTTAATGTATTCGGTGCAACAACCTGCTAAAAAACCGGTTATACGATGGTTTATTGCCTTTTTAGTACTCATTCAATTCTCCTTAATCTGGCCTATTTATCCTTTAGTTGGATACATCGAGCCTATCATGCTTGGAATGCCTTTTTCGATTGTTTGGGTATTGTTATGCCTTTTGCTAAGCTTTTCTGGGCTTCTGGCTTACTTTCTGTGGGAAGAGCAAGATCAGAAAGAGCATGGTCATGATGTGCTAGGTAAGGTTGAGCAAAGTAAAATCTTGCCAAAAGATATGATTGCCAATGAATCCTTTTCAGAAAGGGTCAAATCATGAGTGATAACTGGATCATAGTGGGAATATCTATAGGCTACCTTCTTCTTAGCTTAGTAATGGGTATCGTTCCTGGTTTGAAAGTGAGTAAGAGCTCAGAAGGCTATGTTGCGGGTGACCGTTCTATGAATCTACTCCTCCTTTATTTTGTGTTAGGAGCTTCCATCTTTTCTTCATTCGCATTTTTAGGAGGACCAGGATGGGCCTACTCTAGAGGAGTTGCTGCTCTATATATTATTGCTTACGGAACTTTAGGAATGGTTCCTCTTTATTTTTTTGGGCCAAGAGCTCGCAGAATGGGTGTCAAGTATGGATATCTTACCCAAGCAGAACTACTTTCAGAACGCTATCAGAGTTCATTTTTATCCATACTTTTAGCCATTTTAACGGTAGTAGTACTTATCCCCTACTTAACCCTTCAGATGAAAGGAGCTGGACTAGTACTCAATACCATAAGTGATGGTGCAATACCGTACTGGCTGGGCGCTGCAATGGCTTATGGGGTAGTCCTATTGTATGTTTTTTTTAGTGGTGTTATGGGAGTTGGTTGGACTAATACCTTCCAAGGTGTTTTCATGTTAAGTATTGCTTGGTTTCTAGGTTTATACCTACCCAAAGAACTGCACGGTGGAATTGGGCCTATGTTTGAAGCAATTCAACAAGAGGGATTGAGCAACATGTTACAAGCTCCAGGATTACAGAGTGACGGAAGCTCATGGTCTTGGGCTGGATTTAGTTCTGCAGTTATGATATCGGCTATTGGGTTTTCAATGTGGCCGCATTTTTTTATGAAAACATTTGCAGCGAAAGATGACCGAACAATGAAACTTACCGTTGTTTTGTACCCCACCTTCCAGCTATTCCTATTACCCATTTTATTCATAGGTTTTTCGGCTATCCTTAGTTTTCCAGGTATAGGACCAGCAGATACTATTTTACCATATGTACTCAGAAATATGGATCTCCCAGTTGTATTAGTGGGCTTAGTATGTGCGGGGACCCTAGCTGCCTCAATGAGTTCAGGGGATGCTATACTGCATGCGGCTGGTGCTGTTTTTGTGAGAGATGGACTGCGTAAATTTCCACAACTTAGGACAGCAATGAACCAAAAGAATGTAGAACGAAAGGTAATACAGATGAGCATTTTACTTATTAGTATCTTGGCTTATTATTTTGCTGTTATCTCTTCTACTGATATAGTGAGTTTATTGTTAGGTGCTTATGGTGGCGTTGCTCAACTATTCCCATTGGTTTTTGCCATGTTTTATTGGCCATCTGCTACACGACTAGGGGCACTTACAGCACTAATAAGTGGTATATTTGTAACACTTGTTTTTCTTTTCTGGCCTGAGTTGAAGCCTTGGGACATTCATGAAGGTATTTATGGACTCATTGTTAACCTTTTCAGCTTGATAACGGTAAGCTTGCTAACCCAAAAAACAGATTCTAGCATTGTTGAGAAATTTACCCATGCCTAATCCATACATTTTTTTATGAAGCCAAAACGATCTGTTGCGCCCAAACACAAACGTACCAGCAAAAAATGGACAGGCACCACACCGAATATTGAAATCGTTTATGAAGACAATCATTTACTGATCATAGACAAGCCAGCAGGGTTACTATCGCAAGCTGACAAAACCAACAATGTCGACCTAACCGAATTATGTAAACAATATTTGAAAAAAGCCTACAATAAACCAGGTAATGTATATTTAGGCTTAACTCACCGTCTTGACCGGCCTGTAAGCGGGCTGATGGTTCTCACCAAAACATCCAAGGCCGCTTCGCGTATTTCCCAGCTTATCCGTGAATATCAACTAAAAAAAACCTATTGGGCCATTGTGCATGGGCGAACCCCATTGGAAGCAACCTATGAACACTTTCTTAAAAAAGATTTAAAAACCAATAAAACCAAAGCTTTTAGTTCTAAAAAATCTGGTACCAAACCTGCCGTTTTAAGTTACACTACCCTTAAACAAAGTGCCCATTATAGTCTTATCGAAATCGATTTAGTGACAGGGAAACCGCATCAAATTCGAGCTCAGCTTAGTAAAATGGGCTTCCCACTGTGGGGCGACTATAAATATGGGGAAGAGGAAACCGGCCCTGGTAAATCACTTGCACTCAGGGCTTATGCTTTAGCCTTTGAACATCCAGTCAAAAAAGAATTAATGAACATAAAAGCTGATATATTTCGTCAACAACCCTGGAATTTGTTTGACTATTGAATCGAAGCAAAGATTGAGATAAAACCTCACTTTATGTTTATTCCCTCTAAAACCGCGTTCAATGTGTATTCGAAGTTCACTACACTTAGAAAACACCCTTCAATTGCTCCACTCTTTCCTCCCATCATTCATTCCTACTACGATCAAACAGAAGTTAAGATAAATCGGCTTGGTCGCTTAATTTCACCACTGTTCAAGGGGAAGAAGGTTGCCGCATGTGAGTTTCAAGATAATAAAGCCTTTAAGAATCCATGGAATGCAGCCTGGATTCCCAAGATGTTAGCACTTGATGATTGGCTACTCAAAGGGGATTTACATCATATAGTATTTAGAAAATTGGCATTACATAGAACCATTCAGGACCGTTTAATGAATCGCAATTCACCTATTACACAATTAGTGGTTCTAGGAAGTGGAATCGATCACATAGGTTGGGTCTTTTCAGATAAGTGTGCCTGCTTTGAATTGGATATTGAACCCATGATCACTTTTAAAAAAAAACTCTTACCAACACTGAACCAAAAGGTAAATTTTAACGACTTTGATGCTACTAAGAATGCTTTAGATCAGTGTCTTAAACAACAGCCTGCATTCAATTCCAATAGACCTAGTTTATTTATCACTGAGGGATTTATAGATTACATTCCAAAAGAAAATCTAGTCTCTTTACTATCGCAAATAAAGCATATCAATCCGAAAAATGAGTGGATGAGCACCCATTTTGATCGTACTTTACTTAGCCGTAATCAACGCTTTTTCTTTGAGTTTGGTGTACAAATCACAGGAGAACATTTGCAATCCAATTTACACAAAGAACAAGTCGTCTCCATTGGGTCCAATATTGGATTCGACTTGATTAATGAATGGGCACATATACTTGAACTGTTGGGCAACCACAATATTTTTAGTGAAGCTAAGTTGAACAGAATTGAACGGAAGGTACTGCATCAGAACAACATGAATGGATGTAGCATTTTACATTTTAAGTAAGATAAAGTCGAGTAGCTTACTATTATGTAGTATAGTTACATTTCACTTGTTATTTACAAAGATTCCATGAATTAGGTCTTGCCCACAAACTTGGTTTTAAACGACCGATTAGTAATATTAACTGCAATCATTAGAACAAACTTTTTATTATGGCAACACATGCTAAAACCAACAATGAGATCATTCAACTACAAGTATTTGTTGGCCTAGCAATTATTGGGCTAAATTTTTTCCTGTACGAGTTGTTTGAAGCTATCCGTTACTACGCACTAGCCGCCTCGATCTTAATCATTGGTATGCCGCATGGTGCATTAGATCACAAAATCTATTTTAAAGCCCTACATAAAGAAGAAACTGTAAAGACACAGATTTTATTTTATGCAGGATACTTGTTGGTCGTAGCCTTGTACGCCTGGCTTTGGTATGTCCAACCCTTTATAGGATTTGTATTATTTATGTTGTTGACCTTATACCATTTTGGCCAATCCGATACCGAACGGTTACCCTTAAACGGTTCTCTAAAACAGTTATTTATTTTGGCAAGAGGTCTTAGTATAGCCGGGCTCATACTTTTTGGAAGCGATCCTTTTTATACGTCTAGAATCGTGGAATCGGTCACTGGAATATCACTTATTTCTATCGTATATAACTTTACTACTACAGAAGAGCTACGTCTATTTTTTGCCCTAATGTATCCCAGTATTTTTCTTTTAGGGAGCTTGGTTTCTAAACAAATACCCTTAAAAAGCTGGCTAAGCTTGGATGCACTCGTGGTTCCTGCCCTCTTCTCATTGGTCGATCCAATCTTCGCTTTCGCCCTTTATTTTGGTTTATGGCACGGATACAATCACACAAAAACCATGCTGGATTTTCTGAGTAGCAAGGATGAACAAATTGGTTTCGGATGGTTCTATAAAGAAACTGCCTTGTTCTCAGCAATTTCTTATATAGGGCTTGTCCTAATATATTTTCTGGTAGAAGCATTTGGCGACGAAGCCTTATTGGTCGCTATTTTATTTACTCTGATCAGTGTAATTACCTTACCTCACATGCTTGTGGTAGAGCAAATGTATCGAACATTTGATAAAGCAGATGGTGATCAGTCGACCTAACTGACTGTATTAAAATTAAAAGCATGGTCAAAAAAAAAGCCTCATCAATTGATGAGGCTTAAAAAAATCAGTTTAAACTGATTTCTATGCCATTGCGTATCCTTCTTCGTCTGACTTGGCTTTTGCAATAGCATATATCAGACATCCATAACCTGCTTTAGCAGCAACATCTGCAATAGTATAACCTACTTGAATTGATACAATGCCTGATCCAGCATCCATAAACATTGGTAGCATGTAGACTATTGGATAATAACCCCAAGTAAAGATTAATAAAAGTCTAATGTTTCTAAAAAGAACTTTTACGTTACCTTCTTTGTCTGCCATAGCTATAGTGACTTCATTCCAAAGCACCCAAACAATGTAAGCAAATGGTATTGTGCTTAAAAAGCCCCAAAGTCCTCTATGACCCATTAATTCATAGTTACCACCTGTTTCGCCTATATACCCTGCAATTAGCATTGCTACAGTAGCGACTACTGTATTAAACATAAGCTTTTCTTTCTTTTGACCTGTAAGACTACATAAAAGTAGTAATTCTACCACCAAAAGAGGTACAGTTAATAACCAATCCATGTAACGATATGCATCATTAAATGGTTTACCTGATGCTACATAATTACCACCTTCTAATACATAGGCAGCTTCCCATGAGCCGAAAATTCTAAAATAATGATATGCAGCTATACCCACTACTATTGTCGAAAAAACAACTGATAGTCTGTATTGTGGAGCTACTCTGTCTTTGGCTAGCATAAAAAATAGTCCTGAAAAGACCATAGAAGCTATACAAAATGATAACATATTGTAGACTAGAGAGTATTGATCTACCGTCAATGTTTCCATTAATTCTCCGTTTAGTTAAAGATTTACTTTAATATAACTATTACTATTTCTTAATTAGTTCCCTAACAAACAAATAAGATGCACTTTTCTGATAAAAAAGCGCTTTCAATATTTGTCATTCAATAATCCATATAAACAATTGCAGTTCAATGCTTTATAATATTCTTAATTAAGCAAATTGACTACTCCAATCTAGCTTACTATTTAGTTGCTAGCAAATATTTTAAAAAAAAATAACAGCTGACAAGTTATT
>MDSV01142366.1_pt1 | contig 27234 bp, 24 predicted proteins | sample 810851 | NCBI WGS metagenome assembly MDSV01 (sample SAMN05326640, study PRJNA326480) | marine metagenome | isolation source: seawater | place: Atlantic Ocean: North East | collected 2012 | reverse complement strand
TGGGTAAAAAATTAGACTACGTAAATAGATTTTGAAATTTTTAATCATGAATTATTAGAGAAGAACAATATCAAATTGTTCCTGTGTGTATGAGGTTTCAATCTGAAATGTAATTTTACTTTCTATAATAGATTCAAACTCTGCAACATTTGAGGACTCATCACCTAGCAACGTCTCAATAACAGATTCTGATGCAATCACTAGAAGTTTATCAGCATCAAATTGCCTAACCTCTCTCAAGATTTCTCTGAATATTTCATGACAAATTGTTTCTATTGTTTTAATTGAACCTTTTCCTTCGCAAGTAGGACAGTCTTCACAAAGAATATGTTCTAAGCTTTCTGTAGTTCGCTTACGAGTTAATTGTACAAGTCCAAGTGAGGTAAGTTCACTAATAGATATTCGTGAACGATCGTGGCTAATATTTTTTTGAAGTGCACGTAAGACTTGCCTTCTATGTTCCGAGTCTTGCATATCTATAAAATCAATAATTATGATACCTCCCAGATTACGTAAACGTAATTGACGGCTAATTGTATGTGCTGCCTCTAGATTTGTTTTATATATTGTTTCTTGTTGATTATTGTGTCCAACAAATGCGCCAGTGTTCACATCAATTGTTGTCATCGCTTCAGTTTGATCAATAATTAAATAACCGGCTGATTTAAGTTTTACCATTCTATTCAGCGAGTTTTGTATATCATCTTCAACTGAATATAAGTCTAGTATTGGCTGTTCTCCCGAGTAATATTCTATCTTAGTTGTGAATTCTGGAATAAATTCCTTTGAAAATTTAATTACTTCCTCAAAAGTTCTTTTACAATCAATTCTTATTTTTTGAATATTATGATTTACTAGGTCACGTATTGTTCGTATTTCAAGCGGAAGATCTTCAAATATTATATTTGGTGCAAACACTTTTTGGGACATAGAAAGGGTTGTATCCCATATTTTTTCAAGAAACTCTAGATCTTTATATATTTCAGTGGCAGTAATATTTTCTGCCGCAGTTCTAATAATATATCCTGATTTATCTAATATTTTGTCTTCTGACAGAGAGGCATGCAGTACAACGTTACTACTAGTTGCAAAATTCAGTTCTTCCAATCCAGAACAGTAACTTAATACTATATTTCTTAGTCTTTCTCTCTCATCTTCACCTTCAATTCTCCTTGATATTGAGATCTGATTATTTTTAGGTGTGAGCACAGCATAACGCGAGGGAATTGATAAGTGTGTAGTTAGCCTAGCACCTTTATTTCCGATAGGATCTTTAGTTGCTTGAACAAGTATTTCATCATTTTCATTTACTATTGATTCAATTTTTAATTCCGAATCGTTTTTATTATTTTCAATTAAATTTGTATTAGAAATATCTGCGATTTGTAAAAAACCGGAACGCTCTAAACCAATATCAATGAATGCTGCTTGTATGCCTGGCAATACTCGTGAAACCTTACCTTTATAAATATTTCCAACAATACCGCGCTTAGATGAACGTTCAATATGAACTTCCTGTAAAATTCCTCCCTCAATTACAGCTACGCGTGTTTCTCGCGGGGTTACATTTACTAGTATTTCTTCACTCATAAATTTTTCAAGGATAGATTGGAAGTATTTATTGTATTTATTTAAAGCTATTAAAGAACAGCATTAATTAATACAAACTTTCTTCAATTAAAGTAAATTTTAATCGATTTTAAGTATTCCGCTTTCATTATCTTGTGAATCATCAGCATCAAAGATATCTTCATAACCTGTAATCGGTGGATTACCATCATGAATTAAATACTCGCGTTGTTGTAAATGAGCTTCGCGGGTGAATGAATATGGATCTACAGCAGCTTCATCACGAATATTTGATGCTTCAAGTAAGTTTGCACGTTTATTAACCGCATTGATTGCAGTTATAGGGAATAACATTGCACTTGAAATATAATAAAATGGATTTAGTAGAGTACTCGGCACGAAATCTGTTGAATCGCGAACGGTATTCGGTCCAAAAAATGGGATATATAGATATGAACCTTCATCAACTCCCCAAACTGCTAATGTCTGACCAAAGTCTTCATTATTTTCAGCAAATCCCATAGTTGTTGCGACATCAAATAAGCCACCAATTCCTAGCGTTGTATTACTAACAAAACGCATAGCATCTGAAAATCCTTGTTCTACTTTTCCTTGCAAAAGGCTATTTAGAATTACATTTAAATACGCTAAATTATCAAAGAAATTTGTTATGCTCGTTCTTATAAAATTTGGTGTTACGTCAACATACGTTTCAGCGATTGGTTTAATTAAAGCTTTATCTATGGATTCATTGATATCAAAGAAAACACGATTTGCCGGTTCCAGCGTATCTTCTTCGATAAGATTATTAGTTGTTTTGGTTGTGGCACAGCCAACCAAAATGCTGAGCATCCCGAAAAAAGCTAATCGCCTGAATATTTGGTAGTAACTAAAAGAATTCATGAAATCCTCAAAATATTTTTATTAGCACTCATACCCCAGGATAAATATTGACATACCTTTGCATGGGAGACAATTTTTTTAAGTTCAAATATACTTAATTTTCCTTCAAATTGAGGATTTTTTGTTCTAACTTAGTAATTAACGCTTCAAATCCATCTTTTTTGATAATTGAGGTATATTCTGCTCTTTTTAGGGCAAGGTCATTAATACCTTTGGCAATGACACTAATTATTCTCCATTGTTCATCGTTTTTTTGAACAATATAATTAAACGAAATCGGTTTATCTCCTGGTTTTATGAGTTCAGTTTTTACTAAGTACCTGTTTTCTTTCAATTGTTCAATAGATATATTTTTAAAAATTTGATTATCGTACTTATTGAATCGACTGATATAAGTTGAAATTGTTAATTCATTAAATAGATCGATGAACATACTTTTTTTATCATTATCAATTGATTTCCAGTATCTACTTAGAACGACTTTTGAAATTAATGGTATATTAAAATTTCCATCGATTACGGGTTTTAATAAATCGTAGCGTTCACTAGAGTTTGTTGAATCTGCAACAACCATGATATTGATTAAAGTTTCGTGCAATTGATTTATTGGTTGTTTTATTTTTTGAACTTGATCTTGATCTGCAAAACTCATACAGCTAAATATCAATAAGCACAAAAAAACCATACCTATTGATATAGACTTTCGATATTTTATATTAAATCCAATATTAAATAGTTTTTCCATTTAGACTATTCTTTTTAATATTTGTAATAACGTTTTTTCCATAAAGCACCTTTTTTAAAATAATAATTAAAGCCCGAATGTAATGTAAATAACATATAAAGTATACCCACAAAAGATAATGATAATGCATAAATAGGATTCATAGAATAGTATTTTAAGGTGGGTAAATAACATATGACTTGTATGAAAATCATTATAAGCCCCATTAGCATTAATGACTCTTTTTGTGAGATTGCTACCAAAGGCACAAGAAATAATATGCCCATAACTAGGCTGCAAATAAAAAGTAATATTGGAGAATGTCGGAGTTGGGTGTAAGCAGTTCTTGTGATTAATTGAGATATTTCGGAAAGCTTGTTGTATTCGCGAATGCTAATCACTGAATTAGTCAATCCAATCCATGTTTTGTATCCATTCTGTTTAACTTTTTTAGCTAACGTGCAGTCATCAATTAGTGCGTTCTTAATTGACCCAAATCCACCTATTTCATTAAGAATTTTTGTTTCTAAAAGTATGCATCCACCAGCTGCTGCAGCTATTTTTGAATTAGTTGAATTTGAAAGACTGAACGGATAGAGAAACTTAAAAAAGAAGATATATGCTGGCATTAGTAGTTTTTCCCAGAATGACACCATTCTTGGATGCGCCATTAGGGACAGTAAATTTATATTTTTTTTCTTTGCCTCTAACAGTATTTTTTTTATCAAATTAGGCTTTAAAACAATATCTGCATCGAGTAAAACAAGAAACCGAGTCTCAACATGTTTTCGACCTTGTTCTAATGCCCATAATTTACCACTCCATCCAGCGGGTAATTTACTCCCTGGCAGAATCAACAGACTATCCAGCCCCACTTTTTTTGCATTTTTAACTGTGTTGTCGGTTGATTCATCATCGACAAGAATAACTTTGATCGTTTTACTTTGATTTTTAAGAGATGATAATGTTTTCTTTATTGTTAATTCTTCATTTCTTGCTGGAATAAGTACTGTGACATCACTTATACAACCCTTAACAGTCTCAGCATCGAGAGACTCCTTGACTCCATATGGTCGGTAGGGCAATAGGATTACAATAATCCATATTAATAAACCCAGCGCTGTAGCCAGGAAAAAAAATCCATTAAGCAACTTGCTTATTATTGCAGCTTGATGAAGCTTTCTTTTTTACTATTAATTCTGATTGAGGAGCCTCGTCGCTCTTATACAATATTGGCAACTCAGGAGCCATTTTTCCAGATGTTTTAGGCCCTTTTAGAAATATAGATAATGCTTTTAGCGGGTGTTTGAATGTATCATTAACTGCTGATGCTTCATAGCCACAATGCACCATACAATTTGCACATTTTGGATTTTTTCCAAATCCGTAATTTTCCCATTTAGTATCTTCGATTAATGAAGAAAATGAAGGAGCATAACCTTCACCAACTAATAGGTAACAAGGCTTTTGCCAACCAAACACATTTCGTGTCGGATTACCCCATGGTGTACATTGATAAGTTTGATTTCCTGCTAGGAAGTCAAGATAGAGTGAAGATTGGTTAAAGCGCCACTTTTTTTTAGTATTTAGTTTAAAAATATTTCGAAATAGCTGTTTGCTCTCTTGTTTCTTCAAGAAGACATCTTGTTTAGGCGCTTTTTCATAACTATATCCTGGTGAGATCGTAACACCCTCGACACCTAATTGCATACACATGTCTAGAAAATCAGCTACTTCATCAGCACTTTCGCCTTGGAATAAAGTACAGTTTATATTGACACGAAAGCCTTTATTACGAGCCATTTTGATAGCCGTAATGCACTTATCAAAAACTCCGGTTTGACAAACCGAAGCATCATGTCTTGTTTTGTTGCCGTCTAGATGAATTGAAAAAGTTAAGTACGGAGACGGTTGATACTTGTCTATATATTTTTTGAGTAGTACTGCATTTGTACATAGGTATATAAACTTTTTTCTTTTTATAAAACCTTTTACAATTTTATCCATCTCTTTATGAATTAGTGGTTCACCCCCAGCAATCGATATAATTGGGGCACCACACTCATCAATTGCCTGCATGCAGTCATCATAGCTAAGACGCTTATCTAAAATTTCTTTTGGGTAGTCTATTTTTCCACATCCAGCACATGCTAGATTGCAGCGAAAAAGAGGTTCCAGCATTAGAACTAATGGATATTTTTCAATACCCCGTATCTTTTTACCAATGATGTACTTACCGACTTTATATTGTTGAAGAAGAGGAACACCCATTAAATCAACCTCAAATAATTTTTTAATGTTACTAGTCTTAGTGGATAATTTGCTTCCACCTAAGATTAAGTGATGCTTGGTTGATTGTACACTACTGAAAGATATAAAGATTTAATATTTCATCCATTTTTCTTTGTATTGATATTTTAATCGATTTTCTTGCATGACCGTTAAGCACTATTCATAATAGTTTTTTTTTGCTGGAACATCATCAATCGCATGACAACAAAGACAAATACACCACTTTTGGATAGGATTAACTGCCCAGCAGACCTCAGAAAGTTAGAAGAATCGCAACTAAATCAATTGGTTGAAGAAATTCGTTTATTTCTATTACATTCTGTCAGTAAAAGTGGAGGACATTTTGCAGCAAGCTTAGGGGCCGCTGAATTAACAATAGCTTTACATTATTTATATAATACACCAGAAGATCGACTGGTTTGGGATGTTGGCCACCAGGCCTATATACACAAAATTTTAACAGGAAGAAAAGAGCTTCTTAGTACAATACGACAGTGGAATGGATTAGCTCCGTTCCCAAAGCGAGATGAAAGTGAGTATGATACTTTTGGCGTTGGGCATTCAAGTACATCAATTAGTGCAGCCCTGGGTATGGCGACGGCCGCTGCTAGACTTGGTATAGACAGGAAGTGTGTAGCAATCATTGGCGATGGCGGCCTCACTGCCGGAATGGCATTTGAAGCATTAAATCATGCGGGTGCCCAGCATAGTAATTTGTTGGTTATTTTAAACGACAATAATATGTCAATTTCACCAAACGTTGGAGCTCTCTCAAATCGTTTTGCACAACTTATATCAGGTAAATTTTATTCGAATGTTAGAAAAAGTGGCAAAAAGGTTCTCTCTAATATCCCTGCCGCATTAGAAATTGCAAAGCGAGCCGAAGAACATGTTAAAGGTTTAATTGTACCCGGCACATTGTTTGAAGAATTCGGTTTTAATTATATCGGACCAGTTGATGGACATGATTTACCTGCTTTAATAAGCACACTAAGAAACCTACAAAAACTAGAGGGACCGCAGTTTTTACATGTAATCACAAAAAAAGGTAAGGGGTATGCTCTTGCTGAAAACGATCCCGTTAAATATCACGGCGTTACCCCGTTTGACCCAAAAAAAGGACTTGTCTCTTCTGCTAAATCTACTTCGTCGCCAAGCTACAGCAAGGTGTTTGGTGATTGGGCGTGTGATATGGCTCAGCAGGACCATAAGTTTGCTGCGATAACACCTGCAATGAGAGAAGGCTCGGGTCTAGTAGAATTTGAACAACAACACCCAGATAAATATTTTGATGTTGCAATAGCAGAGCAGCATAGTGTAACTGTTGCAGCGGGTATGGCATGTGAAGGACTAAAACCAGTCGTTGCCATTTACTCAACATTTTTGCAACGTGCGTACGATCAACTAATACATGATGTTTGCGTGCAAAATTTACCAATCCTTTTTGCTATAGACCGCGCGGGGTGTGTTGGTGCAGATGGGCCAACGCATAATGGCGCATATGATTTGACTTTTTTGCGTTGCTTACCAAACATGGTGCTCATGACACCATCAGATGAAAATGAGTGTCGACAGATGCTATATACAGGCTATAAGCTCAATCAACCAGCTGCTGTTCGGTATCCGCGAGGTATGGGCCCTGGTGTCAAACCTATAAAAGAAATGACCTCGATACCAATCGGTAAATCAGAAGTTAGGTGTATCGGAAAAAATATAGCCATACTAGCTTTTGGGACTATGGTTGAGTCATGTGAGAAGATTGGAGAACGACTCAATGCTACTGTTGTGAATATGCGTTTTGTTAAACCAATCGATGAAAATATTATTCTAGATGTTTGTAGTCAACATGATTTAATTATTACGGTGGAGGAAAATGTTATTCAAGGTGGTGCAGGTTCGGCTGTTAATGAAGTTATCGCGGCACATAGCATTGAAAAGAGAATTATAAATTATGGTCTACCGGATAGGCTTATACAGCATGGAACAAGAGATGATATGTTAGAGGATGCAGGTTTGGACTATGAGGGTATTTTTAACTTTATTATGGAACAAATTAACGACCCAGCACGAAAGGAAGAAAAAATCAGCTAGTTTTTGAAATCATACTACAATTTTTTTTATTGCTGATAAAAACCTTTTAATATCATCTTCAAAAATATCTCCCATGCATGATATTCTAAAGAAAGATTTTTTAAGGCCACCTTGTCCTGCGTAAATAATAAAACCATCTTTTTTTAATTCATCATGTAATTTTTGATAACTTATTTCTTTAGGAAGATAGAATGAATTTAGAACACAGGACGATTCATTTCTTTTGAGGCATGGTTTAATTTTCAAATTTTCAAATTCTGTTCTAACTAAACCTATAAGGTTCTGATATTTTTTTTGGCGATTTTTCCATCCACCCTGTTCAAATAATTCTTCAAGCGCTTCATGCAACGCATAAAAAGTTTGAATTGATTGAGTAAAGGGTGTTTTATTATTATCCTGAGCATCCAAATAATCGATAAAGTTTAAGTATAGTGTTCTTGCAGGTGTTGCTGACATTGACGAGACAGCATCTCTATTAGCAATAACGAACGATGCTCCAGGAACACCATGCAGGCATTTATTAGCAGTTGATGCGCAAGCCGTAATATTCCATTCATTAAATTTTAATTCTTCTGCACCAAAGCTACTAACAGCATCAACTAGTAACGATATATCTCCATGTTTTTTGCATACGCTTGCTATTTTTTCGATATTATTCAGGCGACCAGTGGTGGTTTCATGGTGCACAATAGCAACATGGGAAATTTCATCATGATATTGCAATTCATTATTTAAATTATCTAGATTGATTTCTTCACCCCATTCATGATGCAAAACTATATGATTAATATCGTGAATCTTTGCAATTTTAGTCATGCGTTCACCATAAACACCATTTTCAATAATTAATAATTTCCCATGCATTGGAATTAGACTTGTTATCATTGATTCCATTGCGGATGTGCCCGAACCCGTGAATATTACTGCAGCCCATTTCTCAGCTGAGAGCTTATATACATCTAAAAGCTTGCTGCGAATTTTGTTTTGAAGTTCAACAAACTCACTTTCACGGTGACATAGATCAGGTTTAAGCAAGGATTCTCTAACGCGCTTAGTTAGTAGAACTGGACCTGGATTAAGTAGGATATTCATTTTAAAAACTAGTATTGATATACTGCATCATTCGTCTTAATACCTGATTTGGCCCAATATTTGGCCTAGGAAGATTTTCTATTGTACCAGAACTAATTTTTAGATGACCAAAGATCGGGCCTTCATTTTTATTTAGTGAAAATAATTTATCGATTAATTCAATTTTATTGCCACTGAGAGATGTACCGTATCCACATGCTTTAGCAATCATTGCAAAGTTTATATTTTTTGAAACAGTCGATTGCGCACCAGTTGAATCATGAACCTCATTATCAAGTAGTATATGAATGAAGTTATCACCAGCATATGATCCAATAGTTGCAAAATTTCCCATTCGCATTAATCCCGCACCATCTCCATCAATTACAATTATTTTTAAATCTGGTCGGGCGAGAGCTAGACCCAGACCAAAAGAAGAAGCACATCCCATTGAGCCAACCATATATATATGATTATCTCGGTCATCTATAGAGTATAATTCACGTCCGGTATACCCAGTAGTAGCAATTAAAATAGTTTTTTCTTTAGATGAATTTTTAATTATACGATTTAAGGCCGTATTTCTATTAACATGCATTTCATTTTCATCAAATAGATAATCAATTTTATTTTCACGTTCTGATATATTATTAAATATTTTATTGTTTAATTTTTGTGGTGCTACCGTTCCTTTTCTCATAATAAATGCATACGGACGATTTTCTCTCGACATATATTTCTCAGCACGCCTAAGTGCTGGCTCTATTTCTTGTTTTTCACTTGGAAATATTTCAGATGGTATTTGCATAATATCAAATAAATCTTTTGTTATTTGGCCCATCAGTTCATGTTGTGGTTCATCTTTAATACCAGGCTGACCACGATGAGTTACTATAATTAGAAATGGAATTTTAAAAATATAGGATAATGATGTTATGGGGCTTATTGCATTACCTAGACCCGAGTTTTGCATCATAACAATTGAGCGCTGTCCTCCAATCACAGAACCTGATGTTGTTGCTAATGCATCACCTTCATTTGCTGATGATATGTATTCTAATGAATCGTCATTAATTACATAGTTAATAAAAGGTGTAAGAAATGAGCAAGGAACACCCGTATATCGGATAAAACCAAGCTTTCTTGCAGCTTCAACAAAATCTTTTGCTTTTATCAAATTATAATCTCTTATTTTTTATTGGGTAAAGTCACCAGCAGCATCTATATCATTAATTGAGTTTATATCAAGCCAATGACCATTTATGTAGTGCACATTTACTGTCCTACCTTGTTCAATTATATGGTTTAGTAGATCGGGTATAGTGAGCTCTCCAAATTTTGACAAAGGCTTAAGTTCATCTATCGCTGATTCTATCCATTTACGACCATTTTCTCTAACTCTCATCATTCCAATCCAGTGACCTGAGGGCTTTTTTTCATTAGCCTTATTTTTCGATGCAAGCTTTTTCAATGTTATATTTTGCATGAAAGGTGAGCGATCATCGTCTTTGCTGCAATAGGCAACATCAGGGGTTCCGGATATATTAGGATTATCTGGAGCGGAGTCGACTATAATTACAATCTCTCCATTAACCGCTAATAAATCTCTTAGTATGTGTTCCCTAAAAAGTAAATCACCATAGGCGATTACCATATCATTATCAAAATCATTTCTAGCACAGACTAATGATGTTAATTCATTTTCTGTTTCGTAATTTTTATTAATTCTAATTTCAACTCCCGGGATATCTATTGATTCCGATTTATATCCAGCTACAACTATCGATTTATTGATACCAATTTTTTTGAATTGATTGATTGTTCTCGCTAATAATGCTTCACCACCAATTTTTATCATTGCTTTAGGTTTATCTTGAGTTAGTTCATGAAGCTCACTTCCTCTAGTTGCTGCTAAAACAACTGCACTAGCATCTAATTTTTCACTGAGGTATTTTTCTTGTGCTTCACTTAATTCATCAGCTCCCTGTAAAATAAAAAGTTCATCAACTGTTGATATTTTTTCATCAATTTCAGCAACCGACTCAGATTTAAATATTTTTTTACTATTCTTTATCATTTCTTTAGTCGATGATCTAATCATATGATTAGCCCAAATCACTAGGCTAATATTTGCCTTACGAAATGCATCAGTGGGAGTGCTGTAATATTTTGTTGGAACGATCGCCAGAGGCAACCGATTTGCCCATTCGTTCGCAAATTCTAATACTTCATTAGGTTTGTGAGATTTACTATGTATCAATATCGCATCAGCTCCTGCTTTGTGATAAGCCTCTGCTCGATTGATAGCTTCCTTTAAACCCCAACCCGCAATTAATGCTTCAACTCTAGCAATAATGCAAAAATCATCATTAGTCTGGCAATCTTTACCGGCTTTTATTTTTCCAGAAAATTCATCAATATCAGCAAGGGGTTGTTTGTTGCTATCGATAAAGCTATTTATTTTTGGAAATTGTTTATCTTCGATGCAAACACCCGCAATTTCGCGTTGCTCAAGTTTCGAAACAAGCCTCCGCATATTATTAAAGTTGCCATATCCTGTATCTCCATCAAGTAGGATTGGTATAGTTGTCGCATCCGACATAAATTCGAGCATATCCACTACTTGAGTCCAGCTTGCCTCATTGCTATCTCGCACACCAAATTGCGCAGACATAGCAAAACCACTACCCCAGATTGCTTTAAAACCAGCACGCTCAACAATGGCGGCTGAGATGCCATTATGTGCCTCAAGGATGAATTCAAGTTTGTTTGATTCAATAAGTGAGCGTAGTTTTTTACATTTTGTAGTCATGATTCCTCTAATTACTCAACATCGGAGATTCTTTGCAATATTTGATTTGAGGCACGTTCGATATCCTCAGGAAAGTCTATTTCAATCCAAGGTATGCCAGAGATATCCTCAAAGCCAAATTTTTCAGGAAATTTAAATAATACCTCTCTTATTGCATCCTCATACGGTATTTTTGTTTCGCCCCTTTCAATATAGTCATTAATAGTAGAGGCTAACGATTTACCAACTGAAGCATCAAATTTAAAAAAACCGACCGATTCTCCCTGAAAGTCGCATTCATGATTATTAGGTATTTGTTTTCTAAATTCATTAATCATCCCATTTTTATTGATGCAAATTTTAACTGGCTCATCTCCAGCTTCAAAATTTCGATCAAGTAAAAAGCAATTTTTATTTTTCGTTTCAAAAAGACGTTTTAGTATCTCTTTATCATATAAGACATCTGCATCCATTAAAATAAAATCAGACATACTAGTTAATATCTCATGTGCACACCCAAGACTTATGATGCTACCTTCAGTGTAATGTTCATTAAAAATAAAACGTATTGGTATTGAGGCGTCACTTAGATGCTCAACTATCATTTTCGATTTATATCCAGTAATAATTATTATTTCATCAACACGTTGCTTGCTTAAGATTTCGATATGTCTTTTAAGTAGACTTTTTCCTTTGAATTCTAATAAAGATTTAGGTTTATCATTTGAATATGCTCCAAGTCGATTACCGATACCAGCTGCCAGAATAATTACTTTCATAATTTTAAGTAATAATTATTCATTATTTTTATAATTCTTATATATAGCAATTAGATTTTTTGTTGATAAGTCTAAATCAGATGTATCTTTTTTATTTTGAACGCTATCCATTACGTCTAATGCTATTTTCTTTCCTAGCTCAACACCATATTGATCGAATGAATTCACCTCCAATAATAGTCCTTGAATGAAAACTCTGTGTTCATACATGGCAATTAATGTTCCAAGTAATTCTGGTGTGAGCTCTTTATATAGAATTGTTGTACTAGGTTTATTACCTTCAAAATTAAGTTGTAACTTTGAATTACTTTCACCGAGCATTAATGCACGACTTTGTGCTAGACAATTTGCGAGTAATAATTGATGATGTTGTTGATTTCCCTCTTTATACAGCGGCGCAAGAAAATCAATTGGTATCAGATGCTTCCCCTGATGAAGTAGTTGATTGATACTATGCTGAGAGTTTGTTCCAACCGAGCCCAAGATTATTGATCCCGTCTTATGGTTAATTTTATTACCTGATAAGTCAGAAGATTTTCCATTGCTTTCCATAAAAAGCTGCGCTAAGTATGTCGGCATATATTTGAGCGATTCATCATAAGGAATAAACGCTTGAGCATATGCTTCGAAAAAATTAATGTACCAAAAATCAATTAGTGCCAGTGTGATAGGAATATTATTTTTAGGAGCTTCGTTTAGAAAATGTTGGTCCATAGAAAATGCTCCCGATAACATTTTCTCAAAATTTTCAAAACCAACAGAAAGCGCAATTGGAAGACCAACGGCAGACCATAATGAAAATCTACCCCCAACCCAGTCCCAAATTTTAAACAGATTATCTTCTTTAATTCCAAAATCCTTAATAATTTTGGAGTTTGAACTGACTACAAAGAAATGTTTATTAATATCACTGCAACCTGACTGAATCATCCATGATTTTAATGTCCTAGCATTGGTAATTGTTTCCATAGTTTCAGAGGATTTTGAGGAGACAATAAAGAGTGTTGTCTCGGGATTAATCTTCTTCATTGTTGACTCTAGTTGTTCAGGGTCAATATTTGATATGAAAAAAGATTTGGTATTATTCAAACGGTATTTTTCTAACGCACTAACCACCATCTTCGATCCTAAATCTGCTCCTCCTGTGCCGATATTTATAAACGTATCAAATGGTTTGTTTGTCCATCCCCTTATCTTTTTTTCATGCACATTAGAAACAAATGATTTTATTTTTTTTAGTTCATTTTTGACATCACTTTCAATTTCTATATTTTTTAATTTGAGTTTTGAATTTCCTCTCAGAGCTACATGCAGTGCAGCTCGTTCTTCCGTGGTGTTAATTTTTTCTCCATTGAACATTCCACTAATGATTGTTTCAATATTATTCGACAAAGCATATTGCAATAAAAGATCTAATGTTTCATCTGTTATAATATTTTTTGAGTAGTCAATATATAGATCAGAAAATTGAATTGTGAATTTTTTAGCTCGATTTTTATCTTCATTAAATAAGGTATTAATATTAATGTCACTTAGGGCTTCGTGATTTCTTTTTAGGAGCTCTTTGATTTTATCTTTGTTATTTAGCGAAGGCATTTTTAATAAATTTTTTTGCTAAAAAAACTGGCTATTTTTTTATGACTGATATTGATTGGCTAAATCAATAGCTACATTAAATTATTTTTCGCTAGTTTTTTTAATATTATTATGATGATAACTTTAAGCAGAGTCTGTTATATAATTCTGCAATTGTTCTATGGTAAATTCTTGTTCTGATATAATATTTTTAACAACATCCATTATTGATAATATTCCAATTGCTTTACCGTCTTTAACAATAGGTAAATGTCTTATGTGACTGTGAGACATAATTACCATGCATTCATCTAGAGATTGAGATGGATCAGCTGTTTTAAGTTTAGACGTCATGATTTCACGGACCTTTGTTTTTGACGAGCTTCGGTTTTTGAGTATTACTTTTCTTGTGTAATCTCGTTCCGAAATAATGCCAGCTAGTTTATCCTTTTCTGTAACTAGAAGTGCACCAACTTTTTTTTCATCCATCATTTTAATTGCATCAATGACGAGCGCGTCGGGGGTGACCGAGAAAATTTCATCACTCTTGGTGTTAAGTAATTGATTTACCGTTGTTGTCATGATCCGCCCCCCTATGTATTAAGCTAGTTTTAAAAGAAAATCGACTAAACTCACGCCATACCTCAAGTATAAGGAGCTTCTGCCAACGGTCAACACGAAGGACCCAATATCGCATAATTAGTGGTAAATATTTATTTGGCGCCCTGAAGAGGATTCGAACCTCTGGCCTTCCCCTTAGGAGGGGGACGCTCTATCCAACTGAGCTATCAGGGCTTTTATGAACTGATATGATTTTATCTGATAAGATTCATGCTTGAAAGCTAGCATATAGTACTAAATTCATCGTAAATGTCTGATAAATATATTAATTAAAATTGTATCTTAGGAATTTTGAAAAACAATTCTAAATATGGAGAGGTGTCCGAGTGGTTTAAGGAGCACGCTTGGAAAGCGTGTATACGTTAATCGCGTATCGAGGGTTCGAATCCCTCTCTCTCCGCCACTATAAAATATGACCACCATAGAAAACTTTGAACACTTATTAGGTATCGACCGAGACTCAATTTGGCATCCATACAGTGCGATGCACTCGAATTTTCCCGTCTACCACGTTATCTCAGCTGAAGGTGTACGATTAAATTTATCCAACGGCAAACAGTTAGTCGATGGCATGTCATCCTGGTGGTGCGCAATACATGGTTATAATCATCCTGAGATAAATAAGGCGCTTGAGCTTCAACTAAAACATACAGCTCACGTTATGTTTGGTGGACTCACCCATACTCCCGCAATAAAACTGACAGAACAATTACTTTCTATTGTTCCAGATAAGTTCGACGCCATATTTTATTCAGATTCGGGTTCGGTTGCTGTTGAGGTTGCAATGAAAATGGCAATTCAATACTGGCATGCAAAAGGCAAACCGGAACGTCAAAACTTCGTTTCATTACAGTCCGGCTATCATGGTGATACCTTTGGCGCAATGTCTGTTTGCGATCCAGTTACTGGTATGCATAGTTTATTTTCTAAATCCCTTACTAAACAATTTTTTATTGAGCAACCCAAGTGTCGATTTGGTGAATCATGTGCTTCAGCAGATATTGCAGAACTCAAACTAACTCTAGAAAAAAATTCCCAGCATATCGCTGCGCTAATTTTGGAGCCGATTGTACAAGGTGCCGGTGGGATGTGGTTTTATTCTGCTGATTATTTAAAGGAGGTTAATCGATTATGTAAAGAGTTCGATGTCCTTTTAATTTTTGATGAAATTGCAACCGGTTTTGGCAGAACAGGAAAACTATTTGCTTTTGAGCATGCAAAAGTTACTCCCGATATCATGTGTATCGGTAAAGCACTAACAGGGGGTTATTTATCATTAGCAGCAACGATTACTACAAGCGATATACATAAGGTGATTGATGAGGGTGAACCCGGAGTCTTTATGCATGGCCCCACATTTATGGCAAATCCACTGGCATGTAGCGCTGCTTTGGCCAGCACAAATTTATTACTAGAATCATCATGGCAGGACGCCATTTTACGAATTGAAAAAAGCTTAGAAAATGGATTAATGCCCTGCATAGATATGAATCAGGTTGCTGATGTTCGCGTATTAGGAGGTATTGGTGTTGTTGAGTTAAAAAATGAAGTTGATATGCAAAAAGTAATTCCAGAATTTGTTAAGAGAGGCGTATGGATTAGACCTTTTGGTAAATTAGTCTACCTAATGCCACCTTATGTTACTAATGAGGATGATTTAAATCTATTAACTAAAGCAATTGTTGAAGTTGTTAATATTTAATAAATTACTTTGATAAGAGTTTTTCAATTATCTTTTCGTAAATATTCGATAAGGTTTCCAGATCATCAACGTTAACGCATTCGTTAATCTTATGTATCGTTTCATTCACAACACCAAGCTCAATTACCTCTGTACCAGTCGGTGCAATAAAACGCCCGTCAGAAGTACCGCCTCCAGTTGAAGATATTGTGTCAATACCGACAATTTCTTTTATAGCGGCAATTGTTGCATCAATGAGTAAGCCGGAGTCAGTTAAGAATGGTGCACCTGATAGTTTCCATTCGAGATTATAATCCAAGTTATATTTTTTCAGTGTACCTTCAACTTTGTTTTGTATTTCATCCTGTGATGTTTCAGTTGAATATCTAAAATTAAACAGAAGGTCTAACACACCAGGTATTACGTTATCAGCTCCTGTACCAGCATTAATATTTGAAATCTGAAATGATGTTGGTGGAAAAGAATCATTGCCTCGGTCCCATTCAATTGAGGTTAGTTCATTTAAAAAATCTGCTGCAGCATGAATAGGATTTTTTGCTTTTTCAGGGTAGGCAACATGTCCTTGTATTCCGTTTATTTTTAATATTCCATTTAGAGAACCACGACGGCCAATGCGTATAACATCTGCCAGCTGCTTATCACTAGATGGCTCTCCGATAACACACCATTTGATTTTTATTTTTTTCTCTTTTAGGTAATTAATTACTTTACGTGTTCCGTTAACAGATGGACCCTCTTCATCACTTGTTATTAAAAAACCAATTGTGCCATTATGATTTGGATTTTTTTGTACATATCGTTCAGTAGCCGTTACCATTGCGGCAATACCACTTTTCATATCTGCAGCACCTCGGCCGTAGAGCTTTCCTTCTTTAATTTCAGCTTTATATGGATCTGTATTCCATTCCTCGATAGACCCTACGGGCACCGTATCTGTATGACCGGCAAAAACGAATAATGGACCCGAATTACCATGTGTTATCCAGAGATTATCAACATCACCAAAACATAAATGTTCGGCAGAAAACCCAAACTTACTAAGACGTTCTGCTATAAGTTTTTGACAACCATTGTCATTTGGCGTTGGTGTCTTTCTGTTGACAAGTTCGGTTGTTAATTTAAGTGTTTCTGACATTTAGCTTACCTTATTCAGTTTCATCTGAAGTTTGAGCTTTAATACTTAATGCATGTATTTCTGTTTGCATCATATTTTCTAAAGCAGAGTAAACTAAGCGATGTCTTGCTAAAATTGCAAGACCATTGAATTTATTTGAAACAATGTGAACTTGAAAATGTCCGGCGCCACCGTGACCCGAATGACCGGCATGTAAATGCGAGTCATCAACGATTTCAAGTTGAGTTGGATTGAGTGTTTGTTCCAGACATTCGCGAATCAATTCAACGCGGTTTAGTTCAGACACCAGGGAAGACCCGCTTAAATGGCTTAACAGTCACTTGTTTATAAACACCCGCCGCAATATAGGGGTCAGCATCTGCCCACGCTTGCGCGTCTTCTAATGATTTAAATTCTGCTACTATGAGACTACCACTAAAACCAGCTGGCCCAGGGTCCTCACTATCAATATTAGGATGCGGACCAGCGATTAATAATCGTCCTTCATCCTGTAAAGTATTGAGTCTTTCGATATGCTCAGCTCTTACACTTAGTCTTTTATCAAGACTATTTTCAACATCTTGGCTTATAATTGCATAGAACATAACTATTTTATTTCCTCTTTAACATCTTTTATATATCGTGATATGTATATTGCTTGCGCAATGGCGAATATAAATGTTAATCCTAAAAGACCATAGACTTTAAAATTCACCCAAAATTCCGTACTAAAATTATAAGCAATATATAAATTAATGGCTCCAGCAAAAATAAAAAATCCTGCCCAAGCGAGATTAAGTTTACTCCAAATTTCATTGGGTACGGATATCGCATGGTCCATCATCCTGCGGATAATTGGTTTTTTTCCAATAAAGTGGCTACCGATAAAAACAAGTGCAAATATCCAGTTGACCGCCGTGGGTTTCCATTTAAAAAAACGCATATCTTGAAAGTAAAACGTGGCGCCACCCAATATCACTGTTAGGATTAATGTTATCACATGCATTTTCTCGAATTTTCGGGTCATTAACCAATAAACAATGATTTGTATTGCTGATGCAATAATCATGGCTTGTATACCCAGATAAATACCTTGCTCTCTATCCTCTGGATAGTAAAAGGCAACTAGAAATGCCACTAATGGAAAAAAATCAAACAGAAATTTCATGAGTCTTTACTTAATATTATGATTAGACCGTTATCATAGCTTAAATTTAAATTGCAGGCATTTTATAGTATTAATTTTTCAAAATCACATGACTCAATTTTTAAAGGCATTTAATCAAGAAAATTATGTAACCGTTTATCAGTCAGGGTATAATAATGGAGATAGTTACACATAAACAAATAGCGACCAGAGGAGGTTGTTGATTGTCTATCAGTGGTAAACAGAGGGTTTTGTCGGGTATGCGACCGACAGGCCAACTCCATCTTGGTCATTATCATGGCGTACTTAAGAATTGGTTGAAACTCCAACAGGAGTACGAATGTTTCTTTTTCGTTGCAGATTGGCATGCGCTGACTACGGAATACGAGAATCCATCAATTATTGAGAAAAGCGCCTGGGACATGGTTATTGATTGGCTTGCCGTTGGTGTTAATCCTGGTTCTGCTAAGTTGTTTATTCAGTCCCGAGTGCCTGAGCATGCGGAATTGCATTTATTACTGTCGATGAGTACGCCTCTGAGTTGGCTCGAGCGAGTACCAAGCTATAAAGACCAACAGGAAAAATTATCCGACAAAGACCTGACAACCTATGGCTTTCTTGGCTATCCATTATTACAAACAGCAGACATCGTTATTTATAAAGCTGGTTTCGTTCCTGTTGGTGAAGATCAAGTTTCACATGTAGAGTTGGCACGCGAAGTGGTCCGACGATTTAATCATATCTATGGTCGTGAACTCGATTTTGAAAAAAATATTGAGACTGCCTTAAAAAAAATGGGAAAAAAGACAGCTCGTCTTTACGATGAATTACGACGCAATTATCAGGAACAAGGTGATACGACATCTTTAGAAAAGGCACGAGATTTTCTGGCCTCTCAACAAAATATCAGTATTGGCGATAGAGAACGCCTCTCTGGCTATCTAGATGGTTCAGGTAAAGCTATTTTTCCTGAGCCACAAGCCCTACTTACACCAGCATCGAAAATGATGGGGCTGGATGGTCAAAAAATGTCAAAATCCTACGGTAATACAATTTCTTTAAGAGAAAACCCGAGTGTTGTTGAGGATAAGATTAAAACTATGCCAACTGACCCAGCAAGAATAAGATTAACTGACGCAGGTAATCCTGAAAAGTGTCCCGTATGGAATCTGCATCAAGTTTATTCTGAAGATTCACTTAAAAAGTGGGTTGTTGATGGTTGCACAAATGCTAAAATTGGATGTCTTGATTGTAAAAAGCCTTTGATTGATACCGTGCTAAAGGAACAGGAACCAATTCGAGAACGAGCTAATGAATATTTAAATGATCCAGAGACAGTTCGCGGTATTATTTCAGAGGGATGTGAAGCCGCAAGGGATATTGCAAGAGAAACTTTGGATGATGTTCGTGAAGCAATGGGGCTGAGTTATCCTTAAAAATAAATATTGAATAATGAACGAAGAAATTGAAACAATAGAAACACAACAAAAAGAGATGCCGTTTGCGTTGATTCAAGGCGCGCCAATAACGGATTTACCAAAAGATTTATATATTCCGCCTGATGCGTTGGAAGTTTTCCTAGAGGCATTTGAAGGACCTCTGGATTTACTACTTTATTTAATAAAAAAACAAAATATCGATATTCTTGACATTCCATTAGCTAAGATAACTGAGCAATATATGAGTTATATTGAGTTGATGGAGACCTTAGAGCTCGAGTTGGCAGGCGAATACCTATTAATGGCTGCAATGCTTGCTGAAATTAAATCCAGAATGTTGCTTCCAAGGCATACGGAGGATGAGGAAGAAGAAGATCCAAGAGCGGAACTTATTAGACGTTTACAGGAGTACGAGCGATATAAAGAAGCAGCTGAAAAATTAGACAGTTTACCGCGCCATGAACGAGATTTTTTTCCTACAGTAACAGAATTTCCAGATCGTAAAATTAATCACAAACCACCAGAAGTATCTATGACAACAATTGTAAAAGTTTTTTCAGAGGTTTTAGCAAGAGCGGATATGTTTACAAATCACATGATACAGAGGGAAGTTTTATCTGTGCGTGAACGTATGGGGATTGTTTTAGAAAAAGTTAATACCGAAACATTCACCGATTTTAAAGAATTATTCACAGTCGAAGAAGGGCGTGCTGGTGCAATTGTTTCTTTATTGGCAATACTTCAATTAATGAAAGATTCTCTGATTCAATTAGTACAAAATGAAGAAAATGGTCCAATCTATGTTAAGGCGGCTACTTAATGAGTCAAAAGAAAATTAAAAACATTATTGAAGCTGCTCTCATGGTTTCAAGTCACCCATTGAGTATTAAAAATTTAATTCATTTGTTTGAAGAAGATAAAATATTACAACCAGATCGAAACGAAATCAGAGCAGCAATCCATGATTTACAGCAAGAATTTGACGGGCATGGAATAACTTTAGTTGAAGTTGCAAGTGGGTTTAGATTTCAAGCAAGAAATGAATATGCTGATTGGGTAAATCGATTATTTGATGAGCGCCCACCTCGTTATTCAAGAGCATTATTAGAAACACTATCGATTATTGCTTATCGTCAGCCCGTAACCCGCGGTGAAATTGAAGATATAAGAGGCGTTAGCGTGAGCGGGACAATTACAAAAACATTATTGGAAAGAGAGTGGATAAAAGTTGTGGGGCACCGAGATGTTCCTGGGAGACCCGAATTGTTAGCAACCACAAAATCATTTCTTGATTATTTCAATTTAAAAAAATTATCGGAACTACCGCCATTAGAAGATATAAAAGATTTTGATGCAATAAATCCAGATCTATTTGAGGCACTAGAAAAAGATAAAAGTCAGAGTAATAAATCTAGTCAGATTGATAGTTCATCGGATGATTTGAGTAGCACAAATGCAACGCCAGAAGATACTAATAGTGATACCGTTGAGAGCGCTAAAGTAATTCCATTCTCTAATTAAAGTCTTAATATTTAGTTAAATATTCAATGAACGAACGTATTCATAAAGTGCTCGCCAATGCCGGCCATGGCTCACGTCGCGAGATTGAAGCATTAATTCGGGATGGAAAGATTGCTGTTAATGGTAAACCAGCAATACTTGGCCAGTGCATTGGAGAAAAAGATCGAGTTACTATTAATTCTCGTGCGATACGTCTTCACCTTCATCAGAAAAAAAATCCAAAAGTACTTGCTTATTATAAGCCAGCTGGTGAGGTTTGTACTAGGCGAGACGAAAAGGGACGCGAGACCGTTTTTAGAAATTTACCTCCACTTAGAAATAGTCGATGGATAAATATTGGGCGATTAGATCTAAATACTATGGGACTATTATTATTTACAACTGATGGTGACTTAGCTAATAAACTAATGCACCCCTCGAGTCAGGTTGAGCGAGAGTATGCAGTGCGAATTTTAGGAGATGTGACAAAAAAAAATTTAAATGCTTTGCTTGATGGCGTTGCGTTAGAGGATGGTGTTGCTAAATTTACTGATATTCACGATTCAGGTGGCAAAGGAGCTAACCATTGGTTTCATGTTGTTGTTATGGAAGGGCGCAATAAGGAAGTACGTCGTCTATGGGAATCACAGGGTGTGCAAGTTACACGCTTAATAAGAACACGTTTTGGGTCTTACATACTACCTCGAAAAAAGAGGGTCGGACAACATTGGCGTCTTGATGATAAGGAGATTGAGGCGCTTCAGAAAACTATTACATCTTAATGAGTCACCGTTCAGCATTACTAAAAATTTATCACCGACTTTTTGAATGTTATGGTCCACAAAATTGGTGGCCAGCAGATTCTCCATTCGAGGTTATGGTGGGCGCTATCCTGACTCAGAATACATCCTGGAGTAACGCTGAAAAGGCACTTAATAACTTAAAAAAATCTGATGCACTAAATATTCATTCCATTTTAAAGTTAACAGAAAAAGAGTTAGCAAAATTAATCAAACCCTCTGGATATTTTAATATTAAATCAAAGCGTTTAAAAAATTATGTGACATGGTTTGAAAAAGAAGGACGTTTTAACTGTTTAAACAAATTAGATGATAATATTTTAAGAGAGCGTTTACTTAACGTTAACGGCATTGGACCAGAAACAGCGGATGATATTTTACTCTATGCATTTGAAAGACCCGTTTTTGTGATTGATGCTTATACTCGTCGTTTATTAAAATCTATGAAAATGATTGATGGAGCTGAATCTTACGAGAAATTACGATTTTTTTTTGAGTCCTCATTATCAGCAGATATAGGCCTTTTTAAGGAGTATCATGCCTTGATCGTTAGGCATGCTAAAGAAAAATGTACTCATCTAAAAAACTGTCGACATTGTATTGTTGAGACACCAATGTGATTTTTTACTTAAAAATGACGAATATATTGATTTCATCTGGTCCTCTCTGTAACCTTTGGCGCCTTTGACGATAATGTAATTAGATTATGGTAGATCGACAAACATTAGTTGCGGCGAATTGGAAGATGAATGGAACACTCGGCGGTATTCCAAATCTCCTTGATGCCCTAATTAAGGGTGTTTCAACTGAAACACAATCAGAAGTGGTCATTTGTCCGCCATTTGTTTATCTAGCTGAATTAGCTAAAGAATTGAAAAATAGCCCTATTAAGCTTGGCGCTCAGAACGTGTCACATATAGAGCGCGGGGCGTATACCGGCGAAGTATCAACCGAGATGCTTAATGATTTTGTTTGCGAGTATGTCATTATTGGGCATTCGGAGCGAAGAACGCTTTACCATGAAACAGACGCTCGCATTGCTGAAAAATTTAGCGCTGTTCAATTATTCAATATAATACCAATACTATGTATCGGAGAATTATTGGAAGAACGCGAGTCAAACACCACAGAAGAGGTGATTGCTCGACAACTTGATGCGGTAATTGATAAGGTGGGTATTGATGCATTTGATAAGGCAGTGATTGCTTACGAACCTGTTTGGGCAATCGGCACAGGTAAAACTGCATCACCCGAACAGGCGCAGGATGTACATCAATTTATTAGATTGCGATTAGCCAGGCATAATAAAAATATAGCTGATGGCATCAGGGTGCTTTATGGAGGAAGTGTTAAAGCGGATAATGCAAAACAACTTTTTGAAATGGCAGATATAGATGGTGGATTAATTGGCGGTGCATCACTTGTCGCAGAAGACTTTCTTAGTATTTGTCATGCAGTGAGGAAATAAAAGATGGAATCAATTTATACATTACTATTCATTTTACAAGTTATTGTGGCTGTTGCCCTGATAGCTTTCGTATTAATTCAGCATGGAAAGGGTGCAGATGCGGGCGCTGCTTTTGGCAGCGGCTCATCGTCAACAGTATTTGGTAGCCAAGGTTCAGGAAGTTTTTTAACAAAAGTAACAACTTTTCTGGCAGTCATTTTTTTAGCTAACAGCCTACTGCTTGCCTATCTAGCAAGTCAAAGTATACGTGAAGTACCAACAAGTTTATTGGATACAAGCGCTATTACTGAGCAGAGTGAGACGACTACCGAAGCATTGCTACCTAGCGAAGAGCCTGGGAATGTTGATGAGGGTAATAGCAATGATATTCCTAATTTACCCATAGAATAGCGCTATTCTAATCTCAATTACTCTAAATATCTGAATTGCCGATGTGGTGGAATTGGTAGACACGCTATCTTGAGGGGGTAGTGCCTTCGGGTGTGCCGGTTCGACTCCGGCCATCGGCACCAATCATTTTTTTCATATTTAACTGAATTCAAATAAGTTATAATCTAGCCATGATTTAATGTGATCCATAATATTTTGTAACAACAATTTGTCGTCAAATGAAAATGTATAAAATCACTAAAAAGATTATCTATCTCATTCTCAGCTTTGCGCTTGTGTTTGCAAGTAGTGTTGGGCGTACCGACGATACTGAAATCTATTTCAATACAGGTGATGCCACCAACAACACCGATATCCTGCGTTCAAATGTACTTTTTATTTTAGATACATCTGGAAGTATGAGTGCAGGGGTAGGAGGTGGTGGTACTCGAATGAATGCATTAAAAGATGCGATGAGAGTTGTTTTAAATTCTCTAGAAAACGTAAATGTTGGCTTAATGCGATTTAGTCGGTCTAGTACGGGGGGGCCTGTAATTTTTCCGATTAAAAATATTGATGGAAATGTAAATGACGTTGTTGGTGATATCGGACAAAACACAGTAACTGAGATTGTAAACACGGCTTTTATACAAAGTAATTTAGATGATGGTGAGGAAGTAACTACAACTAATAATGTTACATTGACCGATCCCTCTCTGGACGCCTTCGATTTTGGTGGTCAGCCATCAGTTGTGGGGGGTACCCAGACTTTTCAAATTGGTAGTAACGGAGACGATGGCTCGGAAGAAACATTTCCTGGCGAATGTATTGGTGGATTTTTTCCGTTTATGATTTCTCAGGGAAGTCATTTCATTCATCGTTGCCGATTTATCGGTTTACGCTTTTCAGGCATCACGGTGCCACAGGGGGTAACGATAGAAAATGCCTTTATTGATTTAATAGCAGGTCAAACTCAGACGAATTCCACCACCACGACAATCGTTGGTCAAGATATTGGGAACGCTTCTCCTTTATCTGGTTTTGGAACCCAAATAAATGATATATCAAGCCGAGAACCAACAAGTGCTTCTGTTACCTGGTCAGTCCCAGCTTTTTCCACAGGTAGCCTCAGGACCTCACCAAATATTAAAACCATTATTCAGGAGATTGTTGATAGGGGGGATTGGGCAACTGGTCAGGCGATGTTTTTTAGGTTTCAGGATGGTGCTGGTTCTGCGCTAAATAACGGAAGAAGAGGCGCCTCAAGTTCCTCGTTTAGAAACTTTCGAGCTTTCGAATCAGGTTCTTCTAATGCTGCAAGACTTCGTATTGAGACGGCATCAAGCGGCACCGAGATCAATGGCGACCCACAAATGATTGCACTACGCTTTACTGATTTAAGAATTCCACAAGGTGCGGTGTTAACCGAAGCCAATTTATCCGTAACAGCGTCCGCATCACCAGCAGGAACTCCGGAGAGTAATAACTGGCGAATTACCGCAGAACAGGCAGATGATTCAGCACCATTAGTTGATAGTGTTGCTAATATTACAAACCGTGATAATAGCGGTCCTTCCATTAGTTGGACAGTTGATGGGAGTATGTTAGTGACTGAGGATGATACGCAGTCAAGTATTGATATAAAGAATGTTATTCAATCTGTTGTAAATCGTCCTGGTTGGTGCGGAGGAAATTCGTTAACTTTGCTTCTCGATGCCGCATCCGTAAGCCCTAATAAAACTCGTTTTCTACATAGTCATGATAGCGATTCAACTCAAGCACCTAGATTAACTTATAGACATGGTGTTGGTGCGACGGGTTGTGTTAGAGCAAATGAGACTTCGCAAACAGCATTGAGTAGTGATGATGCTGAGCAATTTGGTGTAACAGTCGACACGATAGATAATGATCTTGATATCGGTTTTGATACCGAATCATCTCAAGAACAATCTGTTGGCTTACGTTTTCAAAATGTAAATATACCAAAAGATGCAACAATTCTCTCAGCTGAGATGGTGTTTACATCAAAAGGGACCTCAACTTCATTTGCCGATTTTACTATCAAGGGAATTGGTGAAGACAGTGCATTACAATTTACAAATAGTGCAAATAATATTACCGACCGAACAACGACAACCTCTTCGGTTGGGTGGATTCCGGAGGCCTGGGGAACTCCTAATACTGCCTTTTCAACGAGTGATATCACTCCGATTCTTCAGGAAATTGTAAATCGCCCAGGCTGGGTTGCGGGCAATACAATGGGTTTTATTATCAATAACACCACACCCGGAGGCGGGCAAGCGCGTATTGCGGAGACCGCTGATGGTGATGCATCTAAGAGCCCACGTTTACGAGTGGTCTATCAAACAATCTTAGAGACTCCGTTTAAAACAAATCGCCAGCGTATAATTGAACTGGTGGATGGATTACCCACGACTGGCGGAACTCCAATTGCCGGTACAATGCTAGAGGCCGCGTTATACTGGCGCGGTGAAAATGTTCGAGCTGGGAAAACCCGTAACGGACAAAGACAGAATAGAATTAGTCACGCAGCAACTTATTGTGATACTGCAGGTAGTTGTAACGGTGCCACGATAGATGGGACTACTGATTCATTCGGGGTAATCCCAGGCTCAGCTTCTTGTAATGTCAATGTCAATCCAAATGCTAATAATTGTCGTAACAGACGAATAAAAGGTAACCCAAACTACATTTCACCTTTCAATACTGTGGTCGAATGCGCAACTAATCATCAAGTACTTTTAACTGACGGTGCAGCAAATAGTAGTAGCAGTACCGTAAGAAATAACATAATTAATATTATCCCCGGCGGTTCATGCCTCACTAATAACGCAAGCATTAAACGTGTATCCGATCTTTCTAAAAGTTACAGTACCAATGGTGAGCGATGCACCGTGGACCTTGTTAAAGCCATGAACGAAGTAGACCAATCTACCGTTATTAATAATAAACAGATTGTTAAAACTCATACTATTGGTTTTAATTTGACAGACAACAATGCGACACAATTTATTACTGACATGGCAAATGTTGGTGGTGGAGACGTTTATTCGGCGACAACAGCAGCTGATTTAGTAACTGTATTTGAAAATATTCTAACCCAGGTCAAAAATGATCCAACATCATTTGTTGCCCCTGCATTAGGAACCAATCAATTCAACAAGCTTCTAAGTCGAAATGAAGCGTATTTTGGTTTATTTACCCCAAGTCTTGCGCGTGCTTGGGATGGTAATATAAAAAAATATAAGGTATGTGTAG
>MDSV01176609.1_pt1 | contig 27249 bp, 38 predicted proteins | sample 810851 | NCBI WGS metagenome assembly MDSV01 (sample SAMN05326640, study PRJNA326480) | marine metagenome | isolation source: seawater | place: Atlantic Ocean: North East | collected 2012 | reverse complement strand
TTGCCGCCGCGCGGGCGGCTCTGCCCGGCGCGCCCGCCGCAGCCGAAAAGCGAGGGGATGACGACGGCGTGTTTCACCCCGCCCGCCACCACCGTGCCCAGCGGCCTGCCGATATCGAGCGCGCGCGGTTCCTGCCCCGCCCGCTCGCCGTATCCGGTCTGGATCAGCGTCGGCGCGATGATGGCGTTCTGGTCCTTCGCACTGGCGCAGATGGTATGATGCGGCACGGTGACAGGCCGTGCGCCGCCGCCCTGCTGCGCATAGGTCAGCACCGGCGCGATCACCGCCGAATGCCCTCCCCCCGCCAACACGGTGGGATGCGGCGCTGTCACTGCGCTGTCACGCCGCGCCGAGCCCTTCAGGCTCATCAGGCTGGGCGCAACGAGCGAAAGTCCGGCCCCGCCCGCCGTGATCGTATGCGTCGGTTCATCGGCCCCGTTGAAGGGTTTTTGCGCGTTGCGCATGGTCATCAGATGCGGCGCGATCATGCCCAGCGGCGCGCAGCCGCCCGGGCGCTTGATAAAGCTGTTCGCCGTCACCGTCGGCAAGGGCGCATCCATGGCGCTGCCCGTCGCGCCGGAATTGAAGCGCACCACGCTTGGCGAGACCAGCGCATGCGAAATCCCACCCGCCGTCACCACGCCGAAGGGATCGTCGAGCGGATATTCCCGTCGCCCGCCGCTGTCGCCATGCGCGATGGACACCAGAAACGGCTTTTCCGCCTCCAGCACATAGCGGTGAAACCCGCGTGCGATCCGCGCCTCGGTATTGTCCGCCAGCGGCCGCACCGCGCGCAGCCCGTGCTTTTCCATGATCTCGGCGGACGTGTCGAATACGGACGGACACGGCAGCGACCAGTCGATAATCTCCGCAGCCGTGCGCCAGATCATCTTCTGCCCGAAATAAACCCCGGCATCGTCCGGTTCGCCATGGGTCTCCTCCGGCCACACGATCGGCCTGCCGTCAAACCGGATGATGACGAACAGCCGGTTTCGGATCGTCGGCGCGCCATAGCGGAAGGCGCGCAGCTCCCGCATCTCCAGCTTGCCGCCCAGCCGCCGCAGCCGCCTGCACCATTTCTGGAAGGTCTCGCCGCGGCGTTCCGGATCCGGCACCTCGCCCCGTTCGGTGCGCATCAGCGGCCCCCAGGTGGCGAATTCCTCGACGTTTTCCATGATGATCACGTCGATCCTGCCGCCGGATTTCTGGATGCGATCCACCCAGAACGGAATGATATGCGCCAGATCGCGGATATTGCGTTCCACCGGCTTGCCGCCCTTGGCCTTCGAAAAATGCTTGCAGTCGGGCGAGAACCAGGCGAGCCCGATATGCTGCCCCGCCACATAGTCGAGCGGGTCGACCTTGTAGATGTTCTCCGACAAATGCAGCGTATCCGGATGGTTCGCCGCATGCATGGCCAGCGCCACCGGATTGTGGTTGATCGCGATATCCGGCGAGCGCCCGAGCGCCATTTCGATGCCGGCGGAAGCCCCGCCCCCGCCGGCGAAACTGTCGACGATCAGCGGCAGGCCATGCTCAAATCTGCATTTCTTCGACGCTGGCACGATATGCGCGCCGAGCATGTCATCGATCGCCTTCACTCCGCAGCCTCCCTTACCGCCCGCATCAGCGGCGCCAGATCGCGCTCGTTCGCCGGCCGCAGCGCATGGCTGCGGGTGCGGATCGAAAGCACGTCGTCCAGCGCCCGCCCCTCGGCCGTGGCGCCCCATGTCTCGCGAAACGCGGTGATGAACGGCGTTCCATCGCCCCAGCCGCGCAGGTGATAGGCCTTCGTCACGATCCGCATGTTCTCCATGCGCCTGAAATCCAGCCCCTGATCTTCCATCGCCCGCGCCGCCTCATGGCGGCTCATGGCAATCACCAGCAGGATCGGCACCCGCTCGCCGCGCATCCGGTATCGCCGCATCAGCCCGCCTCCCGCGTCCACACGGGCTGCGCGCGCCATTCGGCAAGCTTCTCCCGCCGCAAGGCCTCGGCCTCGCGCCGTTCGGCCTCGCTCAAAACCCGCCACGCATCGCGCGCCAGGCCGAACACGCCGAACTCGCGCTTTTCCCAGTCGGCGTTCAATTCGATCAGTGCCATTTGCTCGCCTTCCTCGCTGCTGCCTGTCGATTCTGTTCGCTGGCGATCGCGGCCGGGCGCGGCGCGTCGGCAGCCGCCGGCGCATCCGGCCTGCGGTCGCGCTCGGCAATCATCGCCTCGATCTTGTCCAGGAAGGCCTGCGGCGCGGTCACCAGCTCGCCCCGCGCCCATCGCTCTGTCGCCAGCCGCTGCAGGGTGCGGCTATCGGAACTCTCGATATGCCAGAGACCCCGGTGCAACGATCCGGAAGGAATGGCATCAATCCCCTCGGGTGTGGTTACGATCTCGGCCCAGTCCGGCAGCCCGTAAAGCCCGATCCCGAAAACCGTCAGGCACGCGCGCCGCGCATCGTCGGTGATGATGTAAAGCCGCTTTCTGTGCGCGCCGGTCATTGCGCACCGCCTTCCGGCCCGCGCACCAGACGCCACCCCGTTCCCCATTGCGACGCAATGTCAAAACCGTGGGCCGCAAGCTTCTTCCGCAATTTGCAAATGAACACGTCGATGACCTTGGGATCAGGAGGATCTTGCGGCCGACCGCTATAGAGTGCTGTCATCAGCGCCTCGCGGCTCACAACGCGATGCGTCTTCAATACCCGAAAAATAGTGTATTCGACCGGCGTCAAACCAAGATCCATGGCAAGCGCCGTATCGGCCAGCCCGGCCAGGGCCGCCTCAAGCTGGCGGTTGCGCTCCCGCAGCTCTTCCATCTCTTCAAGGGAAACCAGACACCCGCTCATGCCGCCCTCCCCGCAACCATTGTGCTTGAAGGCGTCGGCGCGACCGTGGCATATTTTATACGAATGCGCACAAAGGGGGCAGCATGGCGAATAATCAGAAGGAAACGGACGCGGAAAATAACCGCAACGGCTGGCCGATGCGCGAACCGCGCTGGTGGTTTTCCCTGTCTCTCACGCTGCTTTGTTTTCTGCTCGTCTTTCTGCTCTTTTCCACTTGGTACGTCTTCGACGGCAGCACATTGCCAACCGGGGTCAAGGACAAGGTCGATACACTTTGGCGGATAGGAGCTGGCCTTATTGCTCTCATAACCTTCATCACTGTTATCTGGCGCGGCATGATGACGGATCAACAAACCCGAGAGCAGAGGCGTCAGAACGACGCCAACGATGATGCCGCTTACGCCAGTTTGTTGGTTGAGGGCACTAAACTCTTGGGAGAAGAAAGCGACCACCACAAAAGAGCTGGCGTCGCTATCCTGCTGCGCGTTATCGATGACCCTTCCTGTGACAAGAATGGACGACCCGACAGGCTGCAACAGCAGGCCTTGGATATTCTGGCCAGTGAATGGGCGCAGAACTATAAGCTTTTCAACCTCGAAAACTACACTTCCTTTCTCTACCGAGCTCTCTTCTCCAAACGAAAACCTTCTTTGTTTGCCAGTTTCGACCTGAAATGCTCGGATATACATCCCAAAGACAAAGATGAGATGGGCCGAGCAAAACCGAAGCACGATGAACGCTGGATGATATCTGGCGGGTTTAAGAAACAAACATACCTCGGAGGTGTAGGCCTTATTGACCCTGTCGAGGGAATTCTCTTTAAAGGCATAATTATAGAATTCAAATACACTGAAATTGTAGATAGCAACGTAACAAATTATAAGCCCGGGATTAAATTCAAATTTAATAGATGTATATTTGTAGACTGTAACATCGAAAAAATTACACCTGACGATGTGGCTTTCTCGACATTCATTTGCTGTAATTTTACAGGGTGTGAATTTGCAGAAGATACTTTTTTTGATATCGAGGATGCACTGGAAACGGCAACTTTCCTGAATGATGAGACTCGTTCTCTTTTCGACACTCCCGGTAACTGGTACGATCTGGACAATCCTCCCAAGGCTAGAGATGGATTCTCCGAATGGGACACGTTTCTTGAGCCTAGGAAACGCATCGGCAAGCGGTGGTGCCGTAAAGACCCCACCAGTCAAGAATGGAAACCCGCCTGAAACTTTGATTTCCCCTTTTAGTTTACTCACCGGAGTTCTCCGTCGCCCGCTCGACAAACACGTCCCGGCAATGCGTCGGGCACCAGCTCGCGCCCGCCCGCACCGGCGCGCCGCAGACCGGCATATCCGGCCCGCCGGCAGCATCGGCGGGCGATAGCGGAAACCGGCATTCGCCAGCGCCGACCGTCAGTATGGTTTTCGGCTGCACGCCGGGGATCGCGAACTGCGAAAGGTCGACTTCCACCGCGCGCGGCTTGGCGGCGGAGCCATCCGGCCGCCCCGGCAGCGCCAGGCCAGCCATCCGCGCCGAAGGCTTCACCGCCTTCGCCGGCTTCGCCTCCACAACGCGCTTCTTCTTCGGAAACAGAGCCGGGTTCGCGGCGATCATCTTCGTCGCGCTCGAATAGCAACAGCCCATCGCTTCGCTGATCTGCCGGGCGTTTTGCCCCTCGGCATAAAGCCGCGCCGCATCAGTCCGCAGCGCATCCGTCCACTGGAAGCGCGGCCCGGCTGGCGCGGCCGGCGCGCTCTCGCCACCGCGAAGCTGCTCATAGCGTGCCGCCCGCTCGCTCTCGTCTTCCTTGGGAAACAGATCACGGTTGCGATTGGCGATCCCGAGCACGGATGACCGGGAAACCCGGTAATGCGCGGCGATATCGCCATAGGTGCAGCCGTCCCGCTTCATCGCGGCCGCTTCCCGCAGCTTGGCAGGGGTCCACTTCATGACGCCGCCCCGCAGGTAAACGGCGCGTCATAGATGTCATTGCCCCCGCACACATGGCACATGCTGAAGCCGCAGACCTCGGTCAGCTTGCAGGCGCGCGGTGGCTGAGGCTTCCGCCCCTCTCGGGCGATGGCGTGACCAGGCATCCGCGCGCGCATCTGCTCCGGCCCGCGCCAGTCGCGCCCGCCTTCCACGGCCAGCCGCGCCCGCATGTCGGTATGCGCCTCATAGCCATGGGAAAACGGCAGCGGGATCGGAATGATGCGGGCAAGCTCGTTCATCACACCCGCCCCATGACCTGAAACAGCGCCCGCATCAGCTTGTCGAAGTCGCGCATGATCGCGCGCCGTTCCGCCTCGTCCACCTTGCCGTCGTCGGAAAGCGCCTCATGCATCCGGGTCTGAAACCCGGCAAAGGCAACGCTCACCGTGGTCACGTCGCGGTAATCGAGATCATGCGCATGATCCTCGCCATCGGCCGAGACCAGCCGAAACCCCTGCGCGGCCGCCAGCGCCGAAGCGATGATCGGCGCGCCCGCCTCGCGGTCGGCCTCAAGCGCCACGTCCAGCGGCATGAAGGTCTCGGCATGGTCGTCGCCGGCGAGCCCGTATTTCGAAAGCTGCGCGGCCGAGACCCGCGAGACCAGCGAAAGCGCCTCGCCGCCGCCCGCCGCCTTCACCGCACGCCGCGATGCGGCCTTCAGCGCGCGCCCGTCGTCTTCAGTGATCACGCGCATGGCGAGCCTCCGGAAGATGCAAGGAATATTTTTCGAAAAATTCTGCGGTGATCCGCCCAGCGCGCAGGCCTACCGTCACCCCATCGAACAACGGAGAAGAAGACCATGCACAGCAATCCCGCCCGGCCTGTCCGGCAGGAACGAACAGGCCGGGCCGCAACCGCGCATCACCCACGGGCGGGGAGGAGGAGCGCCCGATGCGCGGAAGTCGGTTCAATGCAACGCGCGGCATCATTCCCGCCCCCGCGTCATCTCGTCGATCCCCATGCGAACCCCGCCAATGAACTGGCGAACCGACCAGGCCAGCCACATCGCGCCAATGGCGAAGGCGACATAAGGCCAGTGCAACGGCATCAGAAAAGCCCAGGCCAGCAGGGCGAGCGTCACACGGATCATCATTGGGCGGGCTCCTGGGGCAGGAGGAAGTCATTGGGCATGACGAGGCCATCGGTCTTTTCGGCAATAGCAATCATCTGCTCCCGCCTCGGCACCCGTTCGCCATACATCCACTTGCGGACGCCGCTTTCAGAAACGCCGCCCACCAGAACCGCAAAGGCTTCTGGCGTGATGTTCTTCTCTGTGAGGTACTGTTTCAGCTTCATGATCGCTGAAGTTACACAATATGGGGAATATCGACAACCCCAAAATGGGGCGCGACAGATTTTTTCAGCCGCGTATCTTCCCTGCTATGGGTAACAAGCTGAAATTATTCCGAGAAAAAGCGCGCATGACGCACGAGCAGGCCGGAGAAGCCATGGGCGTTTCCCGCAGCCAGTACATAAAACTGGAACGTAATGAGAGGCGGCTCAACCTCGACTATATCGAGCGCGCAGCATCCGCTTTTGGCGTGTCACCCGCAGATATAATTTCTGACGATCCGCCTCCATCAAATGTTCCACTTGTCGGATATGTTGGCGCCGGCGCGGAGGTTCAGCCCGAGTTTGAACAGGTCCCGCCGGAGGGCTTGGAACAGATACACATTCCCTTTGCGCTTCCCGCTGAAATGATCGCCTTCCAGATCCGGGGAGACTCCATGCTGCCTGTCTATCGCGACGGCATGGTGCTTGTGGTCTATCGCGAACAGCGTCGGCCGGGAGAATGGTTCTTTGGCAAAGAGGCCGTGGTGCGCACCGAAGATGGTCGGCGCTTCGTCAAGACCATCATGCGCGGCAATCCGACAACGCTCTACTCGACGAACGCACCACCGATCGAAAATGCCGTGCCGGTCTGGCTTGGCGAGATTTTCGCGATCCTTCCGCGTGAGAGCTTGGGAAACGGAGGCTGAAATGGACGAAGAGCAAGTCTATCTGGCGAAGCTGGGGAAGATAATTCTCGACTGGAATGCCTTTGAATCTACGGTCGAGGCACAGATACAGTACCTTTCTGGCGGCGGCGACAAAGTAAGTATTCTCACCGCGCATCTGCGAAACCTGGCCATGCAAGATGTGCTGAAAACGCTTGCAAATGACATCGCTCCTGCCCCCCTGAAAGACGATCTGCTTTATGTCGCCTCCCTCTTTAATCGACTTCGTGAATACAGAAACCACTATGTCCACAGCATTGCCACGGTCGGCAAAGCGCCGGACGGGCAGGTTTGTGGACTGAGCCAGACCGTTTCAGCAAAAACTAGATTTAAACTCCATCAACAGATCGTGTCGCTAAGCGATCTCGAATGGATACATAGACAAATCCTAGACGCTAGGCGTTTCGCTACTGCGGTTTATCATCAGATGAAACAAGCTGAAGAATACCCTGATAGATCGCCACCTTTACGCCTGCCTGAAAAGCCTCCTCTGCCAGATAAGTTGAAGCGTCCGGAGATATTACTCCTAGCCGACCCTCCATGGCATCAATCATCTCGGCCGTAAGTGGTATGTCATCCATCGTGTAGGCTGCGTCGATTGCTTTCCTGTCCATTTTAGTCTCCTTTTTCGGCTCTAAGCGCCAGAGATCGCCCGCCTCGTGCGGGCTTTTTTTTATGACCACGGACAATGGTCGATAATAGATGACAATAGTGACGAATAAAAATTACACAATATGGGGTTGCCTTAATCCCCATTTTGGGTAACATTCCTTCCCAGCAGGCCAGCCGTCCGGCCTGCACCCCGCCGCCGCGCAGGCCCGTTCTCCACCCGCGCGGCGGCATCACCCCACGGGAAGGAAGAGACGATGGACCTTTTACCCAGCATCGACAACCTTATCGATCGCGGCGCGCTGTTCGTCATCAATCACAGCGCAGGCAAGGATAGCCAGGCGATGACCGCAGTGTTGCGCCGACTGGTGCCCGCCTCTCAATTGCTCGCCGTGCACGCCGATCTTGGCGAGGTTGAGTGGAGCGGCAATGTCGCCCATATCCGCGCCACCATCGGCAACTTCCCTCTCGAAATCTGCCGCAACGAGAACAAGACCTTTCTGGAGATGGTCGAGCGCCGCGGCATGTGGCCGAGCCCGCAACACCGCCAGTGCACCAGCGATTTGAAGCGCGGGCCGATCGAACGCACAATTCGTCGCTATCTCGAAGCGCATCCGGAGTTCGGTGGACTGGTTGTCAATTGCGTCGGCATTCGCGCCGATGAAAGCCCGGCGCGAAGCCGCAAGGTCCCGTTCCGGTTCAGCGAGGCCAACAGCAAGGCGGGCCGTGAATGGTATGAATGGCTGCCGATCTTCGACATGTCCAAGGAAGACGTGTTTCGCACCATAGCCGAAGCTGGCCAGACGCCGCATTGGGCCTATGCCGCCGGCATGACCCGGCTTTCTTGCGTGTTCTGCATCATGGCCAGCACTGGCGACCTTCGCACCGCCGCCCGGCTCAATCCCGAACTGTATGGCCGCTATGTTGCGCTCGAAAAGCGCATCAATCACACGATGTCCATGGACGGCCAAAGCCTGGAGGATCGCACCGGCATCCGCGTTGGGGCGTATTCTGAGGTCAGCTACCCGGCGCAAGAGCGGCATGATGCGGAGGCGCTGGCATGAGCATTCACGCACCCAAGATCATTTACGCCAGGGCCACCGGATCGGAGCTAGACCTCAACACAGGTCGCCATCAATTGGTTGGCGACTGGCGCGAGCAAGACAATGACACTCCGCCGGCGATGATCTTTGTCCGACAGGAAAGCGCCCCATCGACCGCCGTCCGCCGCTGCACCATGGAAGCCTTCGCCGCCGCCCTGCTCGCCGCAGGCCTCGACGCCCCCGTCATCAAGGGCGCGATCAGCGCATGGATCAAGGGCGACTGGCAAGCCGCCCTCCTCCCCCTCTCCGACGACGCCCGTGCCCGCCTGACCGGCAAAGGCGGTGCGGCATGATGATCACCATCCCAATGGGCGGCGATACCGAAACCAAGCTGAACGTGACTGGTCCGCAATTATCGGCGCTGAAATGGCTGTTGAACCGAAACGGCGACGGCGTCGTCGACAAAACGGGCGTGATCGTCGCAGCAGGCGAGCGCGCCCCGGTAATGCGCCTGACATGGAACAAGCTTCGCGACCTTGGGCTTGTCGAATTCTATCTCGATCGCAGGCGCATTCGCGTCACGTATATCGGCAAGTGCGTCGACCTTACCGGGATACAGGAATCTGAAGGGGACGACGAATGACCGTCCGCCTTTCCAACTGCGCGCTCTTTTGCACCCTACTCGCCCTCACCGCCCTGTTCTGGCTTCGGCTGGACGCATGGCTTGCTGTCCACGGTTGAAAGGATTGCCGATGATCCCCCGCCTCACCGAATACCCCGTCCACGCCTTTCGCCCGATCGGAACGCTGGTGGACCTTGGCGCGCCGGATGCCGCCGAGATCTTCTTTGACCAGATCGCGCAAGGCCTGTCGAAGATCGCCCGTTTCAACGGCAAGCCGCCCGGCCCGGCCTATTCCGTCGCCCAGCATTCCGTCATGGGCGCCGACGCCCTGTTGAACGAGGGCGCGGATCATTTCACCGCGGCGCTGTTCCTCATCCACGATGCCCATGAGCACCTGATCGGCGACTGGACGCGCCCGGCCCAGCAACTGATCGCCGCCACCATCCGCGCGGAAAGCGCCGAGGCGGCGAACCACTTCATGATCGCGACCGCGCGCATCAAGGACGGCTGGGATCGCGCGATCTGCCACGCCGCCGGCCTGCCCCCGCCCGAGCACTGGACCAATGCCCGCCATGCCGCCGTGCACGACATGGATGCCCGCATGCTGCGCGCCGAGGTGGAAGCCCTGTTCGGCCCCGCCGCCGCCCGCACGCTGCCGCCCTCAAACCCGCCGAAAACGCGCGGCGCGATCAAGCCCTGGCCACCGATGAAGGCCGAGGAAAAGTTCAACGACATGTGCCGCCTCCTGCCGATCTTCGCCGGTCAGCAGCCCCGCGCGGCCAGAGTGTGAGGAAGGATATCGAAATGCCGAAATTTCTTCGTGGCGACCCCGTGCGCAAACGGGCTGGATCATCGTGGCACGGCATCATCGTCGGAGAATATTCCACGGACCTGACATCGGAAGGTTATTGCGTCGAAAGCCTTTTTGAAAAGGGCTCAGTCCAGATATATCCGGCGGCTGCGCTGGAATTGATAACCACGGCAAAGCCACCCACCCGTCAAGAGTTCATCGACCGCTTCGTGAAGAAGATGGTCGAGGTGGCGGGCGAGCGCTTCACGGACGGTCACTCGATCGCCGACTATGCGAAAGAGATCGCCCCTACCTTCTTTGATGACCCCTCACAGAGGGTCGAAGGACCAGAGTCCTGCGCGCTTGCCGATATCGATTGCTGGGAGCGCTGATCATGGCAGGTTCCGTCAACAAGGTCATCCTGATCGGCAATCTCGGCCGCGATCCGGATATCCGCACAACGCAGGACGGCCGCAAGATCGCCAGCCTGTCGATCGCCACATCGGAAAGCTGGCGCGATCGCGCCACCGGCGAGCGCAAGGAACGCACCGAATGGCACCGCGTCGTCATCTTCTCGGAGGCCCTGGCGAAGATCGCCGAGCAATACCTGAAGAAGGGCGCGAAGGTGTACATCGAGGGCCAGCTCTCCACCCGCAAATACCAGGGCAATGACGGCCAGGACCGCTACACGACAGAGATCGTGCTGAACGGCTTCAACGCCGTCCTCACCATGCTCGACAGCACGGGCGGCAACCGCCCGCCGCCCGCGACCGATCCCGACGACTACGGCCGCGAAACCACGCGAGACTCGGTGCACGAACCTGCCCGGCCGACCCCGGCCGATCTCGACGACGACATTCCGTTCTGAGGAGAACCGACATGACAGATGCACATGGCATTGCCCGCGACCAGTTGCGTTCGATCATCGAACGGATCGAGCGGCTGGAGGAGGAAAAGAAGACCATCGCCGACGACATCAAGGATGTCTACGCCGAGGCCAAGGGCACAGGCTTCGACACCAAGGCGCTCCGCAAGATCATCGCGCTGCGCAAGAAGGACGAACAGGAGCGCATGGAAGAGGAAACCGTGCTCGACACCTACATGATCGCGCTCGGCATGATCCCCGCGCCGGAGGATGCGTAATGGAAAATCCTCTCGAAAAGTTCGACACGCCGCAACTTGAAGCGGAACTGAGAAGGCGCGGAGCGCTGCCGCACAAAAGGCTGAGCGGCCTCGACTGGCGGAGAAACATAGAGCGCCTTGGCGAACTCATCGCCGACGGCGATACGGTCGAGGCTCTTCACCATCTTCGGGAAATCCACCCCTCCGCCAGCCTGCCCCCCCCCCGAAACGATCATGCGTCAACGCCGCCGCATCACCGGTAAACCGTCGGAGCCTGCCCATGTTCACCGCTGAAAAATCCGCGCTGCTCTCCGCGCTCGAAACGGCCAACAGCGCGGTCGAGCGCCGCAACACTATCCCGATCCTCGCCAATGTCCTGTTTGAGCGAGCCGGCGATCCCGACAGGCTCACGCTCCGGGCAACGGATCTGGATATCGAGATCGTGGTCAGCTTCGCGGCCGATGCGGCAGAAGGCTTCGAGCCCTTCACCGTCTCGGCCAGCATGCTGCTGTCGATCGTCAAGAGCCTGCCCGACGGCGCGATCACCATCGCCAATGCGGACGCCAAGGCCAACGCCCTGCAGGACATCACTGTCAAATCCGGCCGCTCGAAATTCCGTCTGCCCGTCCTACCGGACGAGGACTTCCCCACCCTGCCGGAGATGACCGCCAAGCCCATCACCGTCGACGCCCAGCCCTTCCGCCAGGCGCTCGTTGAAACCGCGTTTGCCATGGCCCCGGCGAAGGACACGCGCGACTATCTGAAGGGCGTCTATCTTCACCGCCGCAAGAACGATATCGCCCTCGTGGCGACCACCGGACATTATCTGTCTGTCCGCGTCATCGATGCCTTCGACAGCCCGAAGGACCTTCCCGGCGTCATCATCTCCGACAAGATGGTCGGCATCCTCGTCAAGGCCCTGCCGGAGACCGGAACCGTATCGCTGCGGCTGGACGAACGCCGCATCTCGGCCGTGATCGGCAATCGCACGATCACGGCGAAGCTGGTCGGCGCGACCTATCCGGATTATCCGCGCATGATCGCCTCAGGCCTTGACGACGCGGTCACGGTCGAACGCAAGAAGCTGCTGGAGGCGACGAAGCGCGTCGGCCTGGTGCTGACCGCCATGAGCAAGGCCGCGTCCCTCACCTTCTCGAACGGCCTGCTGACGATCGAGGCCGCAGACCGCGAGGCTGGCGACGCCAGCGAGGAAGTCGAGATCGAAGGCGAGATCGAAAAACGCCTCGGCGTCAACCAGCAATACCTCGCCGCAGCGCTCGACCATATCCCCGGCGCCCGCATCGCGATCAACACCGGCGACGCGGCCAGCCAGCAGCTCAGGCTCACCAGCCCCGACGGCCACGACGACGACCTGATCATCATCATGCTGATGCGGGGGTAAAGATGAGCGAGGGACTTCTCACGGCCGATCAGGCGGCAAGCTATCTCAATATCTCGAAAAAGCAGCTTGCCCACTTGACGCAGGCGGGAAGCCTGCGCTGGATAAATATCGGCCTCGGCGAGAAACGGCCGACGCGGCGCTACACCCGCGCCGATCTCGATGAGTTCATTGATGCGAGGAGGCGCGAGTGTCAGTCTACAAGCGATCAGGCGAGGCGACATACTCTTACGACTTCGTCGTCAGGGGTCGTCGATTTTCGGGGAAAACTGGCGCAACTTCGAAGCGGGAAGCAAAGCGCGTCGAAGACCAAATCAAGGAATCGGTCCGCGCCGAACTGATCGCGGCCGAGACCCGCCCGGCCGATCGCATGACCTTCGAGGAGGCATCCTCGCGCTGGTGGCTGGAGATCGGCCAGCATCACAAGAATATCGAAACCACGCTCCAGGTCCTCGCCTGGCTGAATGACGCTGTCGGCAAGAACACCGATCTGGCGAAGATCGATGACGCCCGGATCGCCGCGATCGTCGCCAGACGCCGCGGCGAACATGTCAAGGGCGATCCGAAGCGCCCGCTCGTCTCGCCTGCCACCGTCAATCGCACCTGCACCCAGCCGCTGCGCGAAATCATGCTGCGCGCGAAAAACGTCTGGAAGGTCAAGACGGCCGATTTCCATTTCGGCCAGCACCTGCTGAAGGAACGGCAGGAGCGCGTCCGCGAGGCGAGCGCGGCCGAGGAGGACAAGATCCTGTCGCAGCTCAGCCCGGGCTATGCCGAGGCGGTTCTGTTCGCCTTCCTCACCGGTTGCCGCCGCATGGAAATCCTCGGCCTCAGATGGCCGCATGTCGATTTCTTCGGCCGCCAGTTCACGGTCACCGGCAAGGGCGACAGGCGGCGCGTGATCCCGATGTCGCAGGCGATCTATGATCTGTTGTGGTCGCAGAAGGACCACCACCCCGAAATCGTCTTCACCTATGTCGCCAGGCGCACGCTGAAGAAGCGCAACCTGGTCAAGGGCCGCCGCTATCCGCTGACGGAAGCCGGCCTCAAGACGGCGATGCGCCGCGCCGTCCCGGCCGCCGGCGTCGAGGATTTCCGCTTCCACGACACCCGCCACACGGCGGCAACCCGCGTCTTGAGAAAATCAAACCTCCGCGTCGCCCAACGCCTCCTCGGCCACGCCGATATACAGACGACGACAAAATACGCCCACGCCCTCGACGAGGACATCCGCGCCGCCCTGGACGCGACATCCAGTCCCACGAAAAATCCCACGGAGGCCGATGGCATCCGTGGCAACAATCTGAAAAAGCAGGAAAAATAACTCCGGGGCTCACCGCCCCCCAGTCAAGTGCGCTACCGGGCTGCGCTACACCCCGACCAACCGTCTACACGGCCCGTCCCCTTTAGACTTTCGCTCACGCAGGCGCAAGAGGCAAAACCGGGTTTGCGCACAAAAACCGCGACAGGTTTTCAGACAGCCATTGTTTGCAGGAAAGGCGGCGCGGGCTGGACGCCGTCAACCGGACACGAAAATCGATCAGAAAAAAGAAATAAGAACCGCGACCAGACCGATGATCACGACAAGAAACGCCGGCAGGGCCCATTTCCTGTTGGCAATCGGCGAGGGTGTGTAGCAGATCGAACAATCATTGGTGCCATATCGAAGGTGATGATGGCACTTCTTGCACTTGAAAATACGCATAACCGGCTCCTTGCAAGCCGTTAAAAGCAATTACCACTTTACACAACCGACAATAGCAATCAACCAGAAACAAAGATAAGAAGCACCATCTCCCTGAAGAGTATCAAACCGCGATAAAAAATCCTGCGGTCAGGGCCTCTTGTCAGAGGCTCGCCCGCGTCGTTCTTTGCGCCCGAACCAAAGCGCTTACGCCTCCCGCACGGCGTGATGATAGCGCCGATAGATTTCATCGATATCCACCGTCGGGCGCGGGCTTTCGATCTGCATGTCGAGCATCGCGCGGTGGATGATATCGGCGGCGGCGAGATTGCGGAACCATTTGCGGTTTGCCGGGATCACATACCAGGGCGCATGGGCGGTCGAGCAATGCGACAGCATCGCCTCATAGGCCTCGATATACTCATCCCAGCGATCGCGTTCGGCATAATCGGAAGCCGAAATCTTCCACTGCCGGTCCTTGTCCTCGAGCCGTTTCTCGAACCGTTCGAGCTGCTCATCCTTGGAAATATAGAGGAAGAACTTGACGATGGTGACGCCGTTTTCGGTCAGGAATTCCTCAAAATTGTTGATCTCGTGATAGCGCTTCGACCAAACCTGCTTTGAAACCAGATTGTGCACCCGCGCCACCAGCACATCCTCGTAATGCGAGCGGTTGAAGACCGCGACCTGACCCATGGCCGGCACGCGCTGGTGCACGCGCCAGAGAAAATCATGCGCCTTTTCGACCTCTGTCGGCTGTTTGAAGCTCGCCACATAGGTGCCCTGCGGGTTCATGGCGCGGATCACGTGCCAGCAGACGCCGTCCTTGCCGGCGGCATCGATGCCCTGCAGCACGATCATCAGCGCATGTTTCTTTTCCGCATAGAGCATTTCCTGCAGCGGCGTGATTTCGTCCAGTATTCCGGAAAGCTTCTCCTTGCCCTCCTCCTTGCTCTCGATCCCGCCATCCTGTTCCGGATTGATATCGGCAAGCGAAACCGTGCTGCCGGGCTCGATGGCAAGCTTCTTACGGAAATCCATGACATACTCCCATGCTCTGCGCTGTCATGAAATCTAACGCACGAGCAACAAAAACGGCAGCAAATTCTTGTTAGAGCAATTCCAGGTGAAGTGGACACCGGTTCACCGTCCGGAATTGCGTAAAAACAAAGAGATAGAGCCTTCCCGCGTTTCCGTGAAATGCGGAAAGGCTCTAGCGGAACAGGCGCTCGTTCATCACATCGATCGACATCGCCCGCCGCGCGCTGCGGTTTTCCAGCACCTGGTCAATGCCGATCCGCACCAGCCCGAGCACGAACAGCCAGACGATCAGGTAGATCCAGACGAGGCCGATCAGCAGCCACGGGATTTGCGGCACCAGAATGCCGAAACCGCACATCAGCACAGCTACCAGCTGCGTGGCGACCATGGCGATCATCAGAGGCGGCGCTGGATAGGGTCTCTTCGTGAACCAGCTTTCCTTGCGCGCGACCAGAAGCAGCAGATGGCCGCCGGCCACAAGCTGCAGGAACATCATCGATTGCAGATGCGCAGTGTCGGTAATGCCAAGCCCCGGCCAGCGCGCCGGCTCCGACATCACCTCCATGCCCATCAGCAACAGCCCGAAGGACTGGACAATCGAGGCGAAGCCCAGAACGGCCGAGACCGTCAGCAGATGCGGCATCCGCCAGCGGATCGGCTGATCCGACACGGTGGTATTGTCATAGGCCACCGTCATGATCGGGATATCGTCGAGCAGCGACATCAGCACGATCATGATCGGCGTCAGCGGCTGGAAACCGAGGAAGATCGTCGACAGCACCACCAGGAACATGATCGTCAGGGTCAGCGCCACGCGATAGACCGTGTAACTGGTGATCCGCCCGAAAATCCGCCGGGCCTCGTCGATCGCGTTTTCGATCACCGAAAGGCCGGGCGCCGTCAGGATCAGCGCCGCCGCGCTGCGCGCGGCATCGGTTGCGCCCGAGACCGCGATCCCGCAATCGGCCTGTTTCAGCGCCGGCGCGTCGTTGACGCCGTCGCCGGTCATCGCCACCAGATGGCCGTTTTTCTGGAACGTCTTGACGATGGCATATTTGTGCTCGGGAAAGACGCGGGCGAAACCATCCGCCGTCAGGATGCGGTTGGCGATCGGACCCGGCACATTGTCGGGGTCCATATCCTTGGGAAACACATCCGCCGCGGCAAGGATATTGGCGCCGAGGCCAAGCTGACGGGCGGTCTCGCGCGCAATCGCGGTGTCGTCGCCGGTAATCATCTTCACTGTCACGCCCTTGGCGCGGACATTGTCGATGGTCTGCTTGGAATCATCGCGCGGCGGATCGTACATCGGCAGGATGCCGAGGAGTTGCCAATGCGCGCCGTTATCCTCCGAGCGCGCCACGGCGAGCGCGCGGTAGCCCTTTTCGCCGAGTTCCGCCACATGGGCATCGACCGCCGCCGCATTTTCCCCGCCGCACAGCGCCACAATCGCATGCGGCGCGCCCTTGGAAACCAGGAACGCCTTGCCATCCGGCCCGGCAACGGACGCCTCCGTGCGCTTCGAGACCGGATCGAACGGCGTAAACCGCGCCAGCCGGTACTCTCCCAGCACGGCCTTGTCCGGCAGCGCCGCAATCACCGCGCCGTCGATCGCATCGCTGTCCTCCGCGCGCGCGGCGAGCGCGCCGCAGAGCACGATCTCGGCGGGATCGGCGCCATCAAGCGGGATCGGCTCGCCAAGCGTCAGGATATTCTTGGTCAGCGTGCCGGTCTTGTCGGAGCAGAGGATGTCGGCGCCAGCCATTTCATCGATCGAGGAAAGCCGCGAGACGATTGCCTTTTCCTTCGACAGCGCCAACGCTCCGAGTGCCATGGTGATCGAAAACACGGCGGGCATGGCGACCGGGATCGAGGCAACCAGCAGCACCAGCACGAATTGCAGGATCGCCAGCGCGTCGGCAAGGCCCCAATTGTCGGCCTTCACGATGTCGACATAGACCTGGACGGCGACCATGATCAGCGCCAGAACCACGGCCAGCACGATCAGGAAATTGCCGATGTGGAACATCGCCTTCTGCGCCTGGCTGACCGCACCCGCGCCGGCCACCAGCCTGGCGGTGCGGCCGAAAAACGTGTTGCCGCCCGTGCCGATCACGACGCCGGCCATCTCGCCCTGCTTCACCACGCTGCCGGAATAGGCGAGATCGCCAACCTTCTTGGTGACAGGCAGCGATTCGCCAGTGAGCGCGGCCTGATCGATCGAGGCATAGTCGCCGGAAACCAGCCTGATATCGGCCGGCACGATGCCGCCAAGGCGAATGTAGACGATATCGCCCGGCACCAGCGTCGCGGCATCCACCGTCTTGACAACGCCGCCGCGCACCGCGCTCGCCTGCGGGGCGAGCGAGTTCTTCAGCGCCGCAAGCGCATTGGTGGCCTTGCTGTCCTGATAGAATTCCAGGCCCGCATTGAAGAGCAGCAGGCCGAAAATGATGACGAAATCGCCCATGTCGCCAAGCAGAAGCGAGACCAGCGCCGCCGCCTCGATCATGAAGGCGATCGGCCCGACGAAGTGCCGCAGGATCTGCCGCGCCAGACTGGTCTTTTCCTCCGGCAGCGCGTTCGGGCCGTAGGTCGCAAGCCGCCTGGCGACCTCATCTTCGGAAAGCCCCGACGCGATATCGGTCTTCAGCTTTTCAACAACCGCGTCGACCGGCGCGTTTTCGAGGTCCGTTCCTGCCGCTTCATCAGCCATCGTCCAACTCCAGCAAAGGCGCTTGCGAAACAGCACGGTCTCGCCACCATAAGTGGAAACAGAACGCGGGCGGTTTGGCAATATGCGTGTACCAAGAGATCGCTACACGAAAAGCGCGATAATTGGATGACGTCGATCAAACCGGCATGTTTTTGGCGGTAGCTATCGCACCTGATCGAGAAGACGCTTGCATTCCAGAAGGTCGGAGAGCACCTCCTTCAGCATCGCGTCGTCGGAACGCGCGAGGCCGAATGCGGGATCGACATCGCCCTCGCCTTCCTTGGCGCGCCGGAAAAAGCTCTTTCCGCTTGCCTTCTTGGGCCGGCCGACGACCTGATCATCGTCGAAGATCGAATGCTGATCCTCCTTGCGGGCCTCGGGTTGCGGCGCCAGCGCCTCGATCAGTTCGGCGTCGCCGCTGCCGACGGCGGTCACAAAGCGATTGCCATTGCTTTTCAAAAGCTTCTGCACGCCCTTGATGGTGTAGCCGTGATCGTAGAGCAGGTGGCGGATGCCCTTCAGCAGCTCGATATCCTCGGGCCGGTAATAGCGCCGCCCGCCGCCGCGTTTCATCGGCTTGACCTGGGTAAAGCGCGTTTCCCAGAACCGGAGCACGTGCTGCGGCAGTTCCAGTTCTTCGGCAACCTCGGAAATGGTGCGAAACGCCTCGGGACTTTTGTCCATGCCAGTCAAACGCTCCCCGCTACAATCGAATCGCAATCATTTCACCGCGAATGAACCGCGATGACAAGACGGAACTGGAATTTTGGATTTGAGATTCAGCCCGCCGACTTGGCGGCGGCCTTCTCGGCCTTGTTGCGGCGGGTCAGGTGCGACTTCAGGATCTTCTGCTTCAGCACGTTGGACGCCTTGAAGGTCATCACGCGGCGGGGCGAGATCGGCACTTCCTCGCCGGTCTTGGGATTGCGACCGATGCGCTCGTTCTTGTCGCGCACCTGGAAGGTGGCGAAAGAGGAGAGCTTGACCGTTTCGCCGCGCACGATGGCGTCGCAGATTTCATCGATCACGGTTTCCACCAGTTCGGCGGATTCCGTTCGCGAAAGTCCCACCTTGCGGAAAACCGATTCGGCCAGATCCGCGCGCGTCACAGTTTTGCCAGGCATTACCGCATCCCGATTTTTGTCTATTTCCCCGTCGCATAGACACTATTGCCGACCGGCATGGCGGTCAAGCGCCTGATGGGACGGAATCCGCGATGAGCGCCGCTACCAGCGCAAAAGCACCGCGCCCCAGGTGAACCCACCGCCCATGGCCTCCAGCATCACCGTGTCGCCGCGCTTGATCCGGCCATCGCCAGCGGCCGCGGCAAGCGCAAGCGGAATGGACGCGGCGGAGGTATTGGCGTGCTGGTCGACCGTGACCACGACCTTTTCCATCGGGATGCCGAGCTTCTTGGCCGAGCCCTCAATGATGCGGCGATTGGCCTGATGCGGCACCAGCCAGTCGAGTTCGTCGGCGGTGATGCCGGCCTCGTCGAACGCGGCCACGATTACGTCGGTGATCATGCCGACCGCGTGCTTGAAGACCTCGCGGCCCTGCATCCGCAAATGGCCGATATCGCCGGTCGTCGATACGCCGCCATCGACATAGAGCTTTTCGCAATGCGCGCCATCGGACCGCAGGCTTGCGGCAATGATGCCGCGATCGCCGGCCGCCGCGTCGTCCGCGGCCTCAAGGATGATCGCGCCGGCGCCGTCGCCAAACAGCACGCAGGTGGTGCGGTCGGTCCAGTCGAGCAGGCGCGAGAATGTCTCCGCGCCGATCACCAGAACCCGCTTCGCCCGCCCCGCGCGGATGAAATTATCCGCCGTCGTCACCGCGTAGACGAAACCCGAGCAGACCGCCTGCATGTCAAAGGCGAAGCCGTGGTTCATCCCCAGGCGATGCTGAATATTGACGGCTGTTGCCGGGAAGGTGTTGTCGGGCGTGGAGGTCGCGACCACGATGAGGTCGATGTCATCGGGGCTCAGACCGGCATTGGCAAGGGCTGCGCGCGCGGCGGCCTCGCCAAGCGAAGCCGTGGTCTCGCCCTCGCCGGCAATATAGCGCTGCTTTATCCCGGTGCGCTGCTGGATCCAGCTATCGGAGGTATCGACAAGCTTCTGGAGCTCCTCGTTGGTCACGACGCGTCTGGGCAGGGCCGAACCGAAACCGCAAACGACTGAACGGGTCATGTTTCTTTTCCTTATTGGCAGCCGCGGGCTGCGTTTATCCGGCGTCGCCGGCCTCAGGCCGCTTCCGGCCCCATCGGTGATTCATTACGGGCGTGATACTCGCTCAGATCATGCTGGATCTTGGCCTGCAGACCGTTGTGCACCATGTCATAGGCGACATCGATCGCCGAGGCGTAGCCTTCGGCATCCGTGCCGCCATGGCTCTTGATGACGATGCCGTTGAGCCCGAGAAACACGCCGCCATTGACCTTGCGGGGATCGAGCTTGTCGCGCAGCATCTGGAACGCGCCGCGGGCAAGCACATAGCCAAGCCGCGTCATCCAGGTCCGCGACATCGCGGAGCGCAGATATTCCGCGATCTGGCGGGCCGTGCCCTCGGCGGTCTTCAGCGCGATATTGCCGGTAAAACCCTCGACCACGAACACGTCCACGGTTCCGCGCCCGAGATCGTCGCCCTCGACGAAACCGGCATATTCGAGATTGTCGATATCGGCCTCGCGCAAGAGCTTGCCAGCTTCCTTGACCTGTTCGACGCCCTTGACCTCCTCGACGCCAACATTGACGAGGCCGACGGTCGGCTTCTTGATCTCGAACAGCGCGCGGGCCATCGCCCCGCCCATCAGCGCGAAATCGAGCAATTGCTTGGCGTCTGCGCCAATCGTGGCGCCGATATCGAGCACGATGCTCTCGCCCCTGAGCGTCGGCCAGATGCCGGCGATCGCCGGGCGGTCGATTGCCGGCATGGTCTTCAGACAGAACATTGCCATGGCCATCAGCGCGCCGGTATTGCCGGCGGAGACGGCGGCATCGGACTGGCCTTCCTTGACCGCGTCGATCGCGCGCCACATGCTGGAAACATTGCGGCCGCGCCTGAGCGCCTGGCTCGGCTTCTCATCCATCTCTACGGTGACTTCGCAATCGATGACCTGTGATCGCTCGGCAAGCTTCGGATAGCCTGCGAGAATCGGTTCGATCGCGTCCTTCCTGCCGTAGAGGAGAAAGCTGATATCGGGATGCCGCATCAGCGACTGGGCAGCGCCTCCAATCGCGACTTCCGGCCCGACATCCCCCCCCATGACATCAATGGAAATTCTAATCAAACGTTCCAGGTCCCTGTTTACACGTGCATCGGCGGAGCCGGGCCAAAATACCCTTTTTGCTTCCCGAGACAACTACTCCGGTTGAAAAACCCCAGTTTCCACCGGCAGCACCGCTGTTGACAGCAGGCCAAACCCTTATTCCGACGGTTTTTTCCAGTTCTTCAGAGCAGCGAAGGGCGAAGGCGCGGCGTCCTCTTCGGGATCGTCGTCTTCCGCAAGGTCATCGGGCAAGGCCGCGTCAGGCTTGCGCGGATAGGGGTCGATCGCAAGGCCGATCGTCTCGATCACCAAGGCGGCGATATCGACCTCGCTTCCGGCAAACGGCTCCGGCTCGTCCGGCCCGTTGGGATCGACGATCAACTCGCCTTCCTCGTTGAATTTGCGGTGGAACTGGCGGGAATTCTCCGGAAGGAAAGTGGCATCCACCTCCTCCTCGATCGTCGCCTCCAGCGGCTCGAGCGTGACCACGCAGTTCTGGGTGATGTCGGCCGTGACCGTGCCCTTGACCCGGACGCCGTCGCGCCGCCAGGGCGAGATTCTCAGATCCGCCGAAAGGCTTTCGACCGAGCGGACGTCGAGAAACGCCGCGATCGCCGCGCGTTCGGCTTCATCGGCCTCGACGCGCATGTCGAAGGCGACGGAGGAGGCGCGGGCAACGGCGAACGGCCGCGAAAAGGGCAGTTTTCTGTCGTCGGCATTTTCTTCAGCCACGGGTCGCCTCCGTGCATTCCGGAACAAGGAAGCTCACCATGCCGGTTTCGACCATGACCTCGTCCATGCGCCCGAGATGATCGGCATTGGCCAGCATCCAGCGCGCGAGTTCCGCCATATCGACCGGTTCGGAGTCGACCCCGTGGAAATTCTGCGAAAGCGCGATCGCGAGCTGGCCGAGATCGCGGTCCTGAAGGCAGCGCACATAACGCTCCAGCCGGCCGTAGAACATACCGGCGAGCTTCTTCATCCGTTTCGGCACGGAATTGTCGCCGACGCCCAGTTCGCGGATGGAGTAATCGATGTCGAGAAAGAAGGCGTCAACGACCTCCTGCGAGAGCTGTTTGCCGCTGTCGGATGACTTCGCGGTGCGCCACAGGAACAGGATCATCACCGATGACAGCATCTCGAAACGCCCCATCACCGTGTCCGGCACGTTATAATCGGTATAAAAACACGGCTGGCGCGCCGTGGTCGTGATTACGCCATACTGGCGCTGCACCACCTGACGGTTGCCGCGTCTTCTGCTGAATAGTCCCAAGGTCGTCCCACTCTCTTTACAAAAATTCCATGGCATCGCACCCGCCCGATGCAATTGCATCCGGACCCAAGCTGGTTTATCCAGTTACCCTGGAAAACGCGAAGCTCGATGACGGGCCGACCGAAGATGGCTGCAGTCCCCTGCACCAACCATGGACAATGGTAGTTTGCGCGGGGGCTGGCCGCAACCGGGAATCGTCGCCAGCAACAGGCATTGCCTGACGTTGGCGCATGATGGAAACAAACAGGCGGCGGGTTCGCCCGACCGGCACCGAGACCTGCCAGGGAGTGTATGTTGAAGACGCACGGTGTGAAATTTGATCTGAGGCCGGCCCGACCGGCAGCCGCCGGTGCCCTTGTCGCCGTTACCCTTCTTGTCGCAGGCTGCTCGACCAGCGATGTCATCGGCAGCAAGAACGTCTATTACCAGGGCTATGTCGTCGACGAGGAGATGCTGCAACTCGTCAAGGTCGGCTCCAGCCGCGAACAGGTTGTGCTCACGCTCGGCGAGCCCTCGACCACCGCGACCTTCGACAATGAAGTGTTCTTCTACATTTCTCAGAAGAAGGAAAAGCGCTTCACCTTCCAGAAGCCGCGTCTTGTCGACCAGGAAATCCTCGCGGTCTATTTCGACGGCAATGGCCGGGTCGAACGCATCGGCCGCTACACGCTGCAGGACGGCAATGTCATCGACATGGCGACCGAAACGACGCCAACCGGCGGCAAGGACATCACCTTCATCCAGCAGATCCTGCAGGGCACCGGTGGCAGCGCCGCCCGCGACTTCTTCGGCGCTGGCAACAATGCCGGCGTGGTTGGCCCCTAATCCTCAAGAGCAAATGGCAGGCCCTCGGGCCTGCCATTTCATTTGACCGGCGATTTTCGCAGCCGCTCAGTTCGTGCCCTGCATCACCCGAACGACCTTCGGCGAAAGTCCTCCACGCTGGGCGGCCTTGTAATCCTGATAGGTCAGATCACCATTGGCCATGGCGGTTACGATGCGCGAGCATAGGAGGGGCAGAGCCTTGGACTTTGTGGTGTCGAGCAAGACCGCAATCATACGAATGTCTTCGGCGCCAAGCACCTTCATCTCGTTGGCGCACTCTTTTGAAACTTCCCGCTGCATGGCCTTGCTGCCGGCCAGCGCCGTCTGGGCCACAGCAAATTCATTTGCTTCCTGCGTCGACTGACACCCCGCAAGAAGGCCAAGGCCGAGGACGGCCACCAAAAGTCCTTTCATGCAATTCCTCTCCTTTTCCGCGAGCTCGACCAACCCGAAAAATTCCCCCGGCCGAAGCCGGGGGGAATGAACCTTACGCCAATACCGCCAGCAGCAGCAGCGCCACGATGTTGGTGATCTTGATGGCCGGGTTGACGGCGGGGCCGGCGGTGTCCTTGTAGGGATCGCCGACGGTATCGCCGGTGACCGAGGCCTTGTGCGCTTCCGAGCCCTTTTCGTGGGTGACGCCGTCGGCATCGACGAAGCCATCCTCGAAGCTCTTCTTGGCATTGTCCCAGGCGCCGCCGCCAGACGTCATCGAGATCGCGACGAACAGACCGTTGACGATCACGCCGAGCAGCGAGGCGCCGAGGGCCGCGAAGGCGGAGGCCTTGGAGCCCGACATCAGCCAGACGCCGAAGAACACCACCAGCGGCGCCAGCACCGGCAGTAGCGAGGGCACGATCATCTCGCGGATCGCGGCGCGGGTCAGCATGTCGACGGCCCGGCCGTAATCCGGCTTTTCCGTGCCGCTCATGATGCCCGGCTTGTCGCGGAACTGCTGGCGCACCTCGGCCACCACCGCACTTGCCGCCCGGCCCACGGCCGTCATCGCGATGCCGCCGAACAGGTAGGGGATCAGCCCGCCGAAGATCAGGCCCGCGACCACGTAGGGGTTGGACAGCGAGAACGAGATATCGCCCATATTGGCATAGAACGGATACTGATCACCGTGCGCCGCGAAGAAGGCAAGATCGTTCGAATAGGCCGCAAACAGCACCAGCGCGCCGAGACCGGCCGAGCCGATCGCATAGCCCTTGGTGACCGCCTTGGTGGTGTTGCCGACCGCATCCAGCGCGTCGGTGGATTTGCGCACCTCCGGCGGCAGTCCCGCCATTTCCGCGATACCGCCGGCGTTATCCGTGACCGGGCCGAAGGCATCGAGTGCCACGATCATGCCCGCGATTCCGAGCATGGCGGTAACCGCGATGCCGGTCCCGAACAGGCCCGCCAACTGATAGGTGGAAATGATGCCGCCGCAGATCACGATTGCCGGAAGCGCCGTCGATTCAAGTGAAACCGCCAGCCCCTGGATCACATTGGTGCCGTGACCGGAAACCGATGCCTGGGCGATCGATACCACCGGGCGCTTGCCCGTGCCGGTATAATATTCGGTGATCACCACGATCAGCGCGGTGACGATCAGGCCGACAATGCCGCAGATGAACAGCGCCAGGCCGGTGATGTTGCGGCCCGCGACATCGCCGATCGAACCGAAGCCGACGGTCGCCCAGATGGCAAGACCGATGCCGACGATCGACAGCAGCCCGGTCACGATCAGGCCGCGATAGAGCGCGCCCATGATCGAGCCATTGGTGCCGAGCTTGACGAAGAAGGTCCCGACAATGGAGGTGAGGATGCAGACGCCGCAGATCGCCAGCGGCAGCAGCATGACATCGCCAAGCACCGCCGCGCCGCCGAAGAAGATCGCGCCGAGAACCATGGTCGCGACCACCGAGACGGCATAGGTCTCGAACAGATCGGCCGCCATGCCGGCGCAGTCGCCGACATTGTCACCGACATTGTCGGCGATGGTCGCCGGGTTGCGCGGATCGTCCTCCGGAATACCGGCCTCGACCTTGCCGACGAGATCGCCGCCGACATCGGCGCCCTTGGTGAAGATGCCGCCGCCGAGACGCGCGAACACCGAAATCAGCGAAGCGCCGAAACCAAGCGCGACAAGCGCATCGATGACATGGCGATCATCCGGCGCGTGGCCCAGGATGGCGGTCAGGATATAGTAGTAGACGGAGACGCCGAGCAGCGCGAGACCGGCCACCAGCATGCCGGTGATCGCGCCCGACTTGAAGGCGATATCGAGGCCGGACGCCAGGCTGTAGGACGCCGCCTGGGCGGTGCGCACATTGGCGCGCACGGAGACATGCATGCCGATGAAACCGGCAGCACCCGAAAGCACAGCGCCGATGACGAAGCCGATTGCCGCCGTCAGCGAAAGCAGCAGCCAGGCCAGAATGAAGACGACCACGCCGACGATGGCGATCGTGGTATATTGGCGCGTCAGATAGGCCTGCGCCCCTTCCCGGATATAGCCCGCGATTTCCTTCATGCGCGGGGTTCCCTGATCGGCAACCATGACCGAGCGGATCGCCCACAGGGCGTACACGATCGACAAAAGGCCGCAGACAATCACGGCAAGCAGTATCGTCATTTCGCTTTCCTTCCCTCTACGGCCGGCGCGAAGGCGCATGTCGGCCGAATTGACCTCGCGGCGAAAATCGCCCTGTCGGAAGGTTTCCCACCTGCCGGCTGGTCCGAAACCGCCGTATAGCGCTGCCGGGACGTCCTGTTCCTCCCGCGTCCCGCAGCCAAAGGGAGAGTGATGGGCCGCAGCCGAAGCGTCAAGTGCCATTGGCGCACTTTAGACGATAGAGATGGCGGGCTATGTGGGGCCTAAAGCTTTTCCTCGACGCGGGGCCAGCGGGCGCGGGCCAGTACCCAGAGGCCGATCATGTTCAGCGGCGTGATCACCGAAAGGAGCGCCCACCAGGGCGAATAGCCCATGCGCTTCAGGATGATCGTCACCGGCCAGATGTAACCAACCGCCAGAAGCGCAAGCACCACCAAATGCCAGATACTCATGAGATCGCTCCCGTTCCGCCTGTCAGACGTCCATCCCGCCCATGCGGCAGACTTCCAGCCACTCGTCTTCCTTCACCGGCTGAACGGAGAGCCGCATGGACGTCACGAGTGACATGTCGGCGAGCTTGGGATTGGCCTTCACATCCTTCAGCGTCACCGGCTTCGGCATGTCCTCGACCGCGCGGATATCGACGCATTCCCAGCGCGGGTCATCGGTGGTGCTGTCGTGATGGGCGAGCGCGCAGACCTCGCAGATGCCGACGACCTCCAACCCCTCATTGGAGTGGTAGAAGAAGCCCTTGTCGCCGATTTCCATCGCCCGCATATTGTTGCGCGCCTGATAATTGCGCACGCCGTCCCACTCTTCGCCAGCCGCGCCCTTGTCCTTCAGCATCTGCCAGGAAAACTTGAACGGCTCGGATTTGAACAGCCAATAGGCCATGCCTTATGCCTCCGGATTGTTGTAGAGCCACTTGTAAGGCTTGACCTCGACCTTTTCGAACAGGCCGGCCTTGCCATAGGGGTCCTCGGCCGCGATCGCTTCCGCGTCCGCCTGGCTGTCGGCTTCGATGATCAGCATCGAGCCGCAGGGTTTGTCGTCGCCGTCGAGAAACGGACCGGCGATCTTCAGCGTGCCCTTATCGTTGAGCCCGTCGAGCCATTCGAGATGGCGCGGGCGGTTTTCCATGCGGACATGGATATGGTCGGGCTTGTCCTTGCACAAGACGGCGTAGAGCATGGTTTTCTCCTTCATTCGGTCGTGATCGGCCGGCTCATCAGTTCTTCCAGCGCCTGCGGAATGCCGAGCTTGCCCTCGAGCACGCGGGCGACGGCGCTTGAGATCGGCATCTCCACGCCATGGCTCGCGGCAAGTTCGCTGGCAACGGAGGCGCTGTAGACGCCTTCGACAAGTGCTGCATTGACGCTCTCGAAATTACCCTCGGCCAGCGCCACGCCATA
>MDSV01185567.1_pt1 | contig 27263 bp, 22 predicted proteins | sample 810851 | NCBI WGS metagenome assembly MDSV01 (sample SAMN05326640, study PRJNA326480) | marine metagenome | isolation source: seawater | place: Atlantic Ocean: North East | collected 2012 | reverse complement strand
TTTTTGTTACCAAAAAACCGGTGTGCTCTTACCACACCTTTTCACCCTTGCCTTGATAAGGCGGTTTATTTTCTGTGGCACTGTCCCTAAAGTCACCTCCGCCAGTCGTTAACTGGCACTGCGTCCTTATGGAGCCCGGACTTTCCTCTGTTAAATAAATTAACAGCAATCATCCAACTATCTGGCAATGACTACTTATTTAATAATGCTAGGAAAATCAAGAAAAAACTAGCTAATTTTAGACAAATATTTACTTATTGCTAGACTTTCTGGGTCTATTAATCCACTAACTTTTTTTGGTCTAAACCTCCTTTGAAAAGATTTAATAACCAATTTGTCTGTATTTAAGGGCTTTTTTTTACTGAAATATCTATATCCGATTTTATATATATTTTTGAAAAATACATTTCTAATAATATTTTTGTTTGAACTTTTAAAATCACCTTCAATGTTTTCTTTAGAGTGATAAATGCTGACTCCCCTTTTTTTTAAAAAAAACCAAGGAAACTTTTCTCCAGGATCAACTTTTCTTAAAGGAGCAATATCCGAATGGCCGAGTATGCATTGATTTTTTATTTTATATTTTTTTTTTAATTTTCTACAAAGTCTTATAAGTTGATTTATTTGAGAATTTGGAAAACTTTGATAACCTAATTTATGACCTTTGTTGTCAAGCTCAATACCTATTGAATTTTTATTTAGATTTGAAAAGCTTTTCCATTTGGATTTTCCAGCGTGCCAGGCTATTTTTGTATCTTCGGCCATTTGAATAATTTTTCCTTTTCTATCAATGAAGTAATGGCAGCTTACCTTGTGATTTGGGCTTAATAATCTATTTATAGATACACGTTTAGATTGCATTCCAGTATAATGAATAACAATAAATTTAATTTTATCTTTTTTTCTTGGTTTTCTTGAAAAATTTGGTGATTTTAGGAATTTAAATTTCATATTTTCTGGCAAAACATAGCATAAATAATGAAAATTTTGCTTAAAATTTCTTAAAAAGCAGTTTTAATTTTCTTGGTAAAAAGTAAAAAATTTATATATATAGCCAGTATATGAGCGTTAAAAAAATATTAGCTTTAATTTGTGCTTTTTTAATTTTTGGCTCTATTCAAGTTAGAGCGGAGACAGAAAAAGAGTGCTTTGAAAATGTAAGCAGGGCTATTTTTAAGTTCAATCACGGGCTTGATAATTATGTTTTAGAACCTGTTGCAAGAGGATACAATAAACTTCCTGAGCCTATTAAAAAAGGAACTGGAAATTTTACCTCAAATATTGCAACTTTATTGAGTATACCTAATCATTTTTTACAGGGAAATTTTGATGCAGCCGGCGATGCCATTGGAAGTTTCATGATTAACTCCACAATTGGTATTTTAGGTTTTGCTGACGTAGCCTCTGTGCTTGGTGTAAATAAAACAAAAGAAGATCTTGGGCAAACTTTTGGTAGATATGGTGCTGGAGGAGGATGTTATTTTGTGCTCCCAGTATTGGGTCCAACAACTGTTAGAGATAGTGTTGGTATGGTCGGAGATATGTTTCTTGATCCATTCACAACTATGACACTAAGACAAAAAGAAGTTTTAAATCAAGTTAAACCTAGCTCATATTATTATGCAGTTAAAGGTGGAGAGGTTGTAGATTTTAGAGCGGACAATATGAAAGCTTTTGAAGACCTAGAAAAAAATTCATTAGATTTATATTCAGCAACAAAAAGTTTCTACTTGCAAAAAAGAGAAAGACAAATAAGTAATTCCACAATCTCAAAAGACGACGACTGGGAAGAAATAGAAAAAAAATAGTTTTAAATTACAATGAAAAGATTGTTACTAGCAATAATTTCAGTGTTTCTAATCACAAACGTTTCGTACGGAGTAACCTATAACTCAAATCCTAAAATTTTTATTGAAGAACTCATAGATGACGCTATGAAAACTTTAAGTGATAAGAGCCTCACAGAAGAAAAAAAAGTTGAAACAATAGAGGAAATAGCTTTGGGTAATGTAGATATAGAAGGAATCGGAATGTATACCCTGGGAAAAATCAGAAAAACTTTGGAACCTAATGATTTGGAGCGTTATAATAAATTATTTGAAAAATATTTTTTAAAAACATTAACTTCAAGATTATCTGAATATTCTTCGCAAAAATTTAAAGTTTTGGAGGCAACTCAAAAAAGTGCGAAGTATACTATTGTTCACTCAAAAATAGCAGAGAGTACAAATCAACCAGAAGTTAAAGTAGATTGGAGAATTTATACTAAAGATCCACAAAAACCCTTAATAAGAGATTTAATAATAGAGGGTTTAAGTTTGGCAAGAGCACAGAGAGAGGAATTTGCTTCTATTCTTAGCTCTAACAATAATGATATTAATTTTCTTATTTCTAAATTAGAAGATTTTTTATCAAATTAATTTTTAGCAGTTCAACAGGTACGTAAATGTTCAGTCAAAAAAAATGGTGGGCCCGCCAGGATTCGAACCTGGGACCAATACATTATGAGTGTACTGCTCTAACCAGCTGAGCTACAGGCCCTTAAAAATTATTCTTACAAGTCTTTTGAGAATTGTTCAAGGTAAACTTTCTTATTTTTTATAGAATTTTATTTAAACAATTTTTACTAAATAGTTTTTCTTCTTTTTCATCTAAAAATAGAATCAACATATCGTTGGAATTTAAGTTTATTTTTTTAACATTCGATGAGAAAGATCTTATGTTTTCTTTTTTCACTAGAAGTACAACGCCATCTTTGATTAATCTATTATGAGTGTTTTGAGATATCAAATTACCCTCATCTATTGATTTAACTATATCTTCATAAACTGGCCCTCTTTCTTTCATAAGATTGTGTAGCTTTATTGAAAAAAGATTTATTCCTAATCGAGTAAAATCTACATATTGAGATTTACCTGCAATAACATTAGTCCAGTTTTTTCCAGTAGGATCAAGAAGGATAAAATCATCGCATTTTTGTAAAAGTACTGCACTATCTATTTTGCTGTGTTCTCCATATAAAGGCCCTGTTTTCCACTTGCTTATTTTTTTTAAAGCGTAAGTATCAAATTCCTTTGTAGATATCGTATAAATAACTGAAGGAAATAGTAACAAAAAGAATAGTGCTGTAGCTAAATTATTAAATTTTCCCATTTTTTCTAAAAAAATTTCTTTAAAAAAATTAAATTCAAATTTTTTATAAATGAATGAAAAAATTAATATAAATATGAATATAGATAACCCTACAATTGTACCTTTAAAACCATAAGGAAAATAATATAGTAAACAATATAAACCTATCTTTATTATAACTGCCGTATTAATTTTATTAATGAATAAAGCTAATAAAACTGCAAAAAAAAGCTCGTATACTTCTACAGCTCTAGTTGGGCCAAGAGCAGCTAATTTTGGTTCAGGCCAAAATTTACCTCCATATAAATGATAAAAATAGCCCCACAAAAAGCAAAGGAAAGATGAGAAGAGTATAATTTTAGAGAGTTTTTTTAGTTTTTCATTATCTAGTTTGTTGGTTAAAAAATAAAATATTGGAAAAGAAATTAAAAATAAAAATATTTTAATTTTTGGCTGTAAATGAAATGAGGCTTCTTCACCTTCTCTTTCTATTAAATGGTCAAAAAGTATTTTATTAGTTTCATAATCATTTGTTCCAGAATAAACATTGATACTCGACATGTATAAAATTGTGGCAATTGGAGAAAGTATCCAAAGTTTTTTCTTTATTCCCTCGTAGAAAAATAAAGAATAAAGCATACCTATACCTATTGAAAAAAAAGTTGATTTAACAGAAATTAATAACATTATTGGTGTCAATATTATTAAAAAAATATTCTTTTCTTTTAGTAAAGCCCAAAAGAAAACAAAAATTAAAGAGTGGCCAATATGACTTGTTGTGCCAGTATGCCTTATCATCCAAGAGGCGTAGTTTGAGTCTACTAGAAAAAATTTTCCATCAATTGCTAATAGAGAAAATAATATAACTAGTAATAAATTAATATCTTTTAAAAGTGTAAACTCTTTTAATATTTTAAATAAAAATATACCTGACAATAAAGATAAGAAAATATGCCAAGCAAAACCAACAAAATCATTTGTCATATTAATTTTTAAAAAACTAAATAAACTGAATATTATGCTTGTTTCAGTAAAAATGTTGTCTTGAAGAAATACATCCTTTGCATAAGAATATTGTCCTAAAGCGTACTGCCATGTATTCATTAATGAACCATGATAAGTGCCACTGTAAGAAGCAAATAAACTTAAGATTAAAAAAGAAAATATTAAAATAGAAAGAAAAAAAAGTGAAATTGTTAGCTTAAATTTTAGAATTTTTGACACACTAAAAATACTAGTTTGTTTTTTTCAGCAAAAATTTGTTAAACCATCTGACAAAAATTTTCCACCACATTTTCTTATCATAGAGCATACTAACTCCGATGGCATTTTCCCATGTGCAATTACATTTTTTTCCTGGATTAATATCTTTCACTACACATTTCGCGTGGTTTGAGTTTAAAATTTTATTTATGTCATACTCTGCATCTTTTAAATTTCCCATTTTTTCTTTAGTAGTGAGTGACTCACACGGATAAACATCTCCGTTTTCATAAATTACCAACATTTTATTTCCAGCCTGACAACCTACTGTTTGTTTTTTCTGTCTATGGTTTGCCATTACAACTTCAGGGGTTAAACTTTCAATTGTTTCTTTAATAGCCATTCCAGAAAAAGCCTTAACAGTTGGATCAATATTTTTTGAGGTTATATCTATGTAGTCTTGGTATAGATCTGTGTTTACATTTTTTTCTTCATTTCCCCTTACATCTCCTCTAATAAAACATGATCTAGGACTCACATATTTTAAATTTTTATTAATATACTCTATAGTTTCTATATACTCGTCTTGAGAAGTTAAGCTAAAAATTGTACTTGTGAGAAGGTAAAGTCTATCAAAATATTTTTCTTTTATGTTTTGAATATCCTTAACAGTTTTGATTGTTTTGTTAAAACCATCTTTTGCACCTCTTATCAGATTATGTTTTTTTTCTAACCCGTCTATTGATGTGCAATAAATAACTTTGAGTTTTGGTAAATCTTTTAAAATTTTTTCTACAGTTTGTACAACTCTCTCATTTAACAAACCGTGACTATGAATTGAAGCATACTGCAAACCATTATTTTTATAAAATATTTCTACAATTTCTTTTATATCTTTTCTTAAAAAAGGCTCTCCTCCAGTTATAGTTATGCTTTTTAGATGATCGAAGCTTTTTGAAAATTTATTAATTTCTTCTAAACTCATTTCACTGTTTAATCCAGTTTGACCACTTACATTATCTTGCCTGTCATGATTGAAGCAGTGTTCACAAAATAAATTGCATCGAGAAGTTGGATAAAAAATTACATGAAAGGGTAATTTGTTTTTCAAAAATTTAAATTCTTGTAACATATATTTTCAAATTTTTAATTTATTCTGTCTTAAGATGTATACTAGAATAAATGACACAATAATAGAGATAGTTTTGATAAATATTATTATTAGCTCTATAAAGTAAGATTTAATCATAGATAAAAAGTCTAAATTTTTTTTAATATATAAAAGCAATTTAATATTATTGATAAAAAATATAATACAGCCAATAAGGAAAAGAATAAAAAATTCTCCTTTAAAAATAGATGCCAAAAGAAAGAAGAAAAGAGTTGTAACAATAAATAAATTTTTTATATCCCTTTGGGGCACAGATGTTTCATTAAATCTATTAAAAATTTTTCTTTTTTGTGTGCTCAAGTTAAAATTAAATATTGCATAATTTATGGTTCGAAAGAAAATTCGCTTCAATGTTTCAAATATATTTTCAAATTGATGGAAAACTTTTATTTTTGAAGTATAAAATATATCATATTCTTGAAATATTCTTGAACCCATTTCAAATTCCTCTCCCCCAGCTTTTTTATAGCCTTCGTTAAATTTTATTTTTTTTAGTATTTTTTTTCTTATTCCTAAGCAACCTGTTAAAAGCTCACTAACCTTAATGCCTTTAAAATTAAAATGTTTTTTTTCTTTTTTTGATTTGTCCTCTAGATTAAAATTTAATTTCAACAGCAAGTGTTTTGTAATAAAATTAGTTTTGTGAAGATATTTCTTTTCCCAAATTCCTTGTAGTACATTAAGTTTTTTATTTTCTTTAAAATATTTTATAAATTTTTTTACTGTATCTTTTTTTAGCACTACATCTCCATCAAAAAATAATATTAATGAACCGGATGAACTTTTAATTCCTATATTTCTGGCTTTAGCAACTCCAGATTTTTTAATATAAATATATTTAAATCTTTTTTTAAAATTTTTCAAAATTTTCGAGGTTTCGTCAGTACTTCCGTCATCCACTACAATCACCTCTATATTATTGGGATTATTTTTAAAAATAGAATTAAGCAGATTCAATATATTTTTTTCTTCATTATGGACTGGTATAATTATAGAAGTTTTCAATTTTCCCCTTTTGTGACTTTAATAGCACGTTACTTTACTTGTATTAAGAAAGATATTATCATAATAATTGCAAGGGATAAGGATTATGGCACGATTAGATAATTATAATTATATGAAAATATTGACCGATTGGGTCGATAAAAAAGATATTTTCAATAAAAAATTTGTTTGGCCTAGACAGATGGAAATTCATTTACCATCCAATAAAGAAATTGCTTGTGACTTTCATTGTTATTACTGCCAAGGTAGTTCTCTTGATATGGCATTAGGACTTGATGAAAAAAAAGCTTTAAAGCTAATGGAAGAAATTGGCCCGGATACTTTTGAATATTACGTTTATGGAGGCGCTTATACGGAGCCATTGCTCAATCGTTATTTTATGGACTTCATAAGACTTACAAAAAAAAATAGGGCTTTCTTCGGAATTCATACAAACGGTTCACAAATTAAAAAATTGCATGAAAAGGATGGTTTTTGTACTGAGCTAGTTAATCTCATGAAAGAACCAAGAGATTATATTTCAATTAGTTTAGATGGTGGTTCGCCAGAAAGTCACTCAAAAACAAAAAATATTAAGTATGATGCATGGACTGATATAATCGAAGGTATAAAAATTTTAGTCAAAGAAAGAGAAAGAAATAATTCTAAAGGATCAATACGTGTAGCTTATCTTCTAAATAAATGGAACTCGAGCGAAGAGGAACTAAAAAACTTTATAAAATTAATGAAAGGTATAAAAGTTGATTCTTTGAGATTTTCAATTCCTTACGCACAATATGGAAAGGAAGTAAAAAATGTCCAAACTTATAAACAAAAAGTTGAAAATAAAGAACACTCGAAGTTTAAAGAATTATTAGGAAAATACGTTTCTAAAAGCAAAGATGAGAAACCATTTATTTTTTATTTTGCTCCAGTAAACCAAGATATCGACAGAATGTTAGATAAAAATTATAAGCAATGCGCATACACCTATTATCAAACTACTCTAGGATCTAGCGGGCATATTTATAGATGTTCGAGTATTGCAACTCCATCTTTTGATTATGGTATTTTAGGTAAGCAACCTGAAACAGTTGATGAATTAAAAAAAATGATAGCAGTTTCACAGGATAAAGAATTTCACTGTCATACATGTATTTATTCTACGGCAAGATGTAACAGAATGGCTTTAGAAATTAACAGTGAATGGAATAAAGTTAATGAAGCAAATAACGATTGTGCCAAAATTGAAAAAACCCATTATGTTGGTCCAAAAGATAAGAGGCTTGGCGGTAAACATATTTATGATGACGCTAATCTAAGATGGGATAATGGAAAACACAAATAGAAAAAAGTCTAACTCCCAAAATCAATCTGCTTTAATAGGAATAGGTTATTGGGGAAAAGTACATTTTAAATATCTCAAAAATATTAAAAATATTAATATAAAAAAGATTTTTTATAAGAAAAAATTAAAAAACTTAAAAAATATCAATATAAAAAAAGAAAAATTTACCAATAGTATAAAGGATATATTAACTGATGGTTCTATAAAATATGTTGATGTTGTAACTCCTGTTGAAACACATGCACCTTTGGCAATAAAATTTTTAAAAAAAAACAAAAATGTTCTAGTTGAAAAACCATTAATAATGAAAAAAAATGAAGAAAATCAAATAGAAAAGTTAGCAAAAAAAAATAAGAAAAAAATTATAATCTCATATCCTTATCTATTTTCAAAAAGTTTGCTCCTTGGAAAAAAAATTATTAAAAATAAAAAGTTAGGAAAACTCAACTTTATAGAAATAACAATTCAGCAATGTGGGCGTTTTATGAAATATGACATAAATTCATTGTTGGCCCCACATGCTATAAGTATATTTTCTATTTTTCATAAAATAGAGAATTTTAAATTGAGATCTTACAACTTTATTCAAAATAAGAGTAAAAAGGAAACTGTGGGTTTACAATGTTTTTATAAGAACAATATATTGGGTATTGCCAACCTATCTTTAAATTATGCTAGTAAAAAAAATATTAAAAAAATTACTTTATTTTGCGAAAAAGGAACAATTATTTGTGATTTAGATAGTAAACAGGAAACTATTTCATCGTTTAAATATTTAAGATTGAATAAAGGTAGATACAAAGTTGCAAAAATTAAAAAATATATTAGCAGAAAGTTTGATGAAAAAAATAATATGAAATATGTAATTGAAGATTTTTATTTTAAAAAAAATAATCTGCATAATTTCAAATTAACTAAAAAAATAAATCAATTTATAAAAAATGTCTGAAAAAGAAATTGATATCTCTGTAATAATCCCAGCTTATAATGAAGGAAAAAATTTACCTACTTTGATTAACAACATTTTTGAAACCTTTAATAAAAGCAAATTTAATAATAATTTTGAGGTGATTGTTGTTAATGATGGATCTCAGGATAAAACAGAACAAATTGTTAACGATATATTGAAAATAAAAAAAAAATTAACTTTAATAAATTTAAAAGAAAATGTTGGAAAGGCCTATGCTTTAGATTGTGGTTTAAAAAATTCCAAAGGAAGCATAGTGGCAACTATAGATGCAGATTTGCAATATAAAGCTGAAGACTTAATTAAAATGCTTGATGTGATTGAGTCAGGTACGGACCTGGTTAATGGTAAGAGAATAAAAAGACAGGATATTTTTTTTACTAAAATTTTTTCTAAATTATATAATCTAATTTTACGAGTTTTATTTAGAACCCAAATAAAAGATTTTTTTTCTGGAATAAAAGTTTTTAAAAAAGAAATTTATGATTTAATGGGTTATAATGGTTTATCTAGATTTGTAATATTTTTTTCTAAAAAGTATAATTTCAAAATTTCAGAAATTGAAATTGAACATAATAAAAGATTACATGGTAATACTGCATATTCTTTTTTTGATCGTATAATATTATCTCTAAAAGATATGTTTACACTTTTAATTTGTGTAGCCTTAGAAAAAAAAGGAGTTTATCAAATTAAGCAGGTTGTTCTAGTGTTATACTTTTTGACTTTTCTTTCTATTTTATTTGGAAAATTTTTTTTCAATTACTTTAACTTTGAAGATATTTTTTATTTATTAACTTCTTTAATAGCCCTTTCAATATTAAATATTATAATTCAATCATTTCTTAGGTCCAAAGAAAAGAAGATTGAAGATTCCAAAATTATTATAAGATCTATTAAAAATTCAAATTAATGAAATTATGTCTTACAAATATAAGTTTTAAAAAGCTTAGTTTCTTAAATTTTATTAGAGAAGTAAAAAAAATTGGAATAAAAAATGTAGAATTGGCACCAGGCCTTATTTATAAAAACCCATACTCTGATAAAAGTATAAAGAATATAAAAAAGATTCTTAAAAAAAATAAGATAAAAGTTCTTTCTTTGCAATCTTTATTTTTTAATTGTAAAAGTTTAAATTTTAAAAATTATAAAGATAGAGAATATCTAGTATCATATTTCAAAAAAATAATTAAATTTGCAAAAGCATTATCTATAAAACAAATTTCGATAGGATCTTGTCCATCTAGGAAATCAAGCAAAAATAAAAAATATTTATATGATCTTAACTATTTTTTTTTAAAAAAATTCTCAATTATAGCTAAAAACAATAATATATTATTATGTCTGGAGCCTATGAGTAAAAAATATGGCAACTTCTTTTTAAATAACCCAAATGAAGTTTTAAAATTTATTGAAAAGATAAAAGAAAATAATTTGAAACTTTTGTTAGATGCAGGAAACGTAAAAACTGAAAAAATGAATTTTAAAAAAATTTGTTCAAAACACAAAAATAAAATTCAACACATACAATTAAGCAATGGAAATCTTAATCAAATTGATATGAATTTTATTAAAAAAAGTATAATATTTTTAAAAAGAATAAATTATAAAAAAACAGTTTCAATTGAATATCTGTCAAACAAAGGCAAAAAACTAGATCAACAAAAAATATTTGTAAAAAAAATTTAAAATGTGTGCAATTTTTGGTTCAGTAAATTTTAATTTAGATAAGAAAAGTCTTGATGCCTGCTTAATGTCGATGAACCATAGAGGTCCTGATAATAGAGGAATTTATAATCATAAGAATGATAATTATAACTTAATTTTTGGACATAATAGGCTTGAAATCTTGGATATTAAAAAAGGAGTTCAACCAATGATTTCTGAAGATCAGGAATACATTGTTGTTTACAACGGTGAAATTTATAATTTTCAAGAATTAAGAAAAAGACTTGAGTCATTAGGTCACAATTTTTTAACTGACAACTCGGATACGGAAGTTCTTATTCACGGTTACAAAGAATGGGAAGAAAAATTACCAAACTATCTTAATGGTATGTGGTCTTTTGCTATATTCGATAAAAAAAAAAATAAGCTTTTTTTAAGTAGAGATAGATTTGGTGAAAAACCACTTTTTTATTACTTTAAAAATAATGTTTTTTTATTTGCTTCAGAACTGGCTGCTTTCACAACCTTGGAAGAACTAAAACTTAAAATTAATTTGACAAATTTAAAAAAATATTGTGCTCACGGTTTTTTTCCTATGCAATTAACTCCTTTTGAAGATGTTTTTAAACTAGAGGGCTCTCACAACCTTAGTTTAGATCTAATTACTATGAATTTAAAAAAAAATAAATATTGGAATTACTCATTAGAACCAAATTTCAAATTAAATGAAAAAGAATGGTCTGAAAAAATTTATTTTTTGCTAGATAAATCAGTAAAACAAAGATTAGTGGCTGACGTACCAATTGGTGTTTTTCTTAGTGGAGGTTTGGATTCTTCAATAATTTCTTTGCTCTCACAAAAAAATTCCACTGATAAGATAAGTACTTTTTCTATTAATTTTAGTGAACCTTCATTTGACGAATCGCCGTACGCAAATCTTATTTCGAAAAAAATTAATTCAAAACATTACAGTGAGTTAATAAGCTCAGATAATATTGAAAGTATATGTAATGATTTTTTTTCAAAAACAGATGAACCTCTGAGCGACAGTTCTCTGCTGTCTTATTATACCCTATGTAAATTTTCCCGGAGAAAAGTAAAAGTTGCATTAGGAGGTGATGCAGCCGATGAGTTGCTAGGCGGATATGATACTTTTAAAGCTTTAAGATACGCAACTATTTTTAAAAACTTAAAACTATTTAAAATGAAACCTTTTGTTGAGTTTTTAGTATCTAAATTACCGACAAACTATAGTTATATGAATTTTAAATTCAAACTTGAAAGATTTTTAAGATTTTCCGGAAATAGTGAAGGTTTAGCTAATCCTCAATGGTTATCGCCATTAAATTCAAAAGAGATAAGTGAAATTTTTGATCAAGAAACTTCTGATGAAGAACTGTATTCTGAAGCTATTGATTTATGGAAAAAAAATAATTATTCAACTAACCTTGAAAAAAGTTTAGAATTTTTCACAAAACTTTTTTTACAAGATCAAATTTTAGTAAAAACTGATAGGTTAAGCATGATGAATAGTTTAGAAGTGAGATCTCCATTTTTAGACTATGATTTAATAGATGCTATTAGAAAAATACCTAATAAATTTAAACTAAAAGGAAATATTTCTAAGTATATACTGAAGAAATCTTTTGAAAGAACTTTAGGAAAAGATTTTGTTAACAGAAAAAAAATAGGATTCAGTGCACCAATCTCAAAATTTTTTGTAGAAAAAAACAAATCTTTAAGTTTAAATTCTAATTTTTTGAAAAAAAAATCAAATATTTTTGAAAAAAAATTGTTTGAACATTGTTCATATAAAAAAGAAAATAGAATTTATTTATGGAACATATTAAGTTTAGATAACTTTTTAAGTAAAAATGGCCTATAGAAAAATCTTTAATTGGAGTAGAACAAAAAGTTGTTACGCTAAAATTCTATATCCTAAAACTTATTTGGAAATATCAAATATTTTAAAACAAAACAAAGAAGAAAAATCCTTTTCTTTTAAAGCAAGCGGTGGTTCATATGGCGATTGTTTCCTAAACGATAAAGGAACTATTGTGGATTTAAATAATTTCAACCAAATTCTTAATTTAAATAAGAAAAATAAGACAATAGTTGTCCAATGTGGAGTGAAAATTCAAAGTTTACTCAACTACTTAATGCCGAAGGGTTTCTATTTAAATAGTATTCCTGGTTTTAATGAGGCCACAGTAGGTGGTTGTATAAATTCAAATGTGCATGGTAAGGATGCCCATCTTGAAGGAGTTTTCGGAAATAATGTTTTGAGTTTAAAAGTAATGAATAGTTTGGGGGAAATTTTTAATATTCAAAAAGGCAATAAAAATTTTTCTTCTGCAATTGGTTTTTATGGACTATCTTTTATTATTCTTGAGGCAAAATTAAAAATTATAAAAACAAATTCTACTTTACTTAAAGTTGATACTCTTAAGTTTTCAAATTATCAAAGGTTATTTGATCTTTTTAAAAAGTATGAAAAAACAAAATTTCCTATGATGGGAGCTTGGATCAATCACTTTGATAATGATGGAAGTGGTATTTTCAAAGCTGCAAAATGGCACAAAGAAAAAACTAAAAAATTTAAAAAAATAAATCTTTTAAGTAATGTAATTAAAAAGTTTATTATCACTTTTATTTACCCTTTTTTAAATATTTTTTTTATAAATAGATTTGTTATTAAACATTTGAATTTTCTTCTATATAAATTTTCCAATAATAATAAAAAAATATCTCACTATTCAGATTTTTATTTTCCACAGCAAAAATTTTTGCCTGAAGAATCAAAATTGTACGGAGGAGGTAAAATTAACATCCAAATTTTAATTCCTCAAAAAGAAGTTTTAAGAATACTTCGATCAATTAATAAATTATGTAATTTTTATAAAATGGAGTCTTGGTGGCTGGGAATTAAAAAACATAAAAACGATAAATTTATATTTTCTTATGCACTTGATGGTTATGATATTACTCTTCAATGGTCTAAGAATTACACTAATCAAGAAAAATTTAAATATTTTTATAAAAAGTTATTAAATTTAGTAATCAAAAATAGATGTTTGATATATCTAACTCAAGACGTTTTATTAAGCAAAAAGGAATTTAAAAAAATTTATAAAAATTATAAAAAATTTAATAAAATTAAATTAAAGCTGGATCCAAAATTAAAATTTAAAAATAATTTATTTAGAAGATTGCTTAGCTAGGCTTAAATTTTAAATATTTGAATTAATTTAGTTTTAATAAAATTTGGAGTAAATTTAAGAATTAAACCAATAAAAAACCAATAAAATGGTATATAATAAACTCCTTTTAAATTATTAAACTTTCTATAGATAATTTTAGCGATTTCTTTTGAATTTTTTTTTGGTAATAAAGTTTTTACTTCAAGGCTCATTTGTGTATCCATATATCCTAAAATTAGTAAAGCAGCTCTTATATCTTTTTTCTCTGTCTCAATAAAATTTTTAAAACTATAATAATAACTATTTAAGGCACTTTTAGATGCGCAATATAAAACTTGTTTTCTTCTTGGTAAAAATGTTGTGATACTAGAACAAAAACAAATTAAGCAGTTTGATTTTAGTTTTTTTGACTCAATAAAACTTTCATTTAATTTAACTATTGATAAAAAATTTGTCTCAACAATATTCTGTATTTCGTTATTTGATAATTTAAAGTTATCCTTTTCATTTATTGAACCAACAACAAAAAAAATTCCTTCTATCTTATTTTCTCCGATAAAATCATTTATTTTAGAAAATTCTAGATTATTTATATCTGCAGATAAGTGATGGTGTTCTTTGTTTTTTAATTGAATTTTAGATCTTGAAATTAAAAGTAGTTTTTTTTCAGAAAACACCTCAGACAATTCACTTCCTAATCCTTTAGAGGCCCCAACTATAACAATCATATAATTATAATTTTATTTTTCCAAAAAGCTTTTTAGTTGCTTAGAACGACTTGGGTGCTTAAGTTTTCTTAAAGCTTTAGCTTCTATCTGTCTAATTCTTTCTCTAGTTACGGAAAACTGTAGTCCAACTTCTTCTAAAGTATGGTCGGTATTCATTCCAATACCAAATCTCATTCTTAAAACCCTTTCTTCTCTTGGAGTTAAAGATGCTAAAATTTTTGTAGTGGACTCACTTAAATTTGATTGTATAGCAGTATCAAGCGGTTGAAGAGCATTTTTATCTTCTATAAAATCTCCTAGGCTACTATCTTCTTCATCTCCGACTGGAGTTTCTAATGAAACTGGTTCTTTAGCTATTTTTAAAACTTTTCTTACTTTTTCAAGTGGCATAGCTAATTTTTTTGCTAATTCTTCTGGTGTCGGCTCTCTACCAAACTCACTCATTATCTGTCTTTGAGTTCTAACAATTTTATTAATTGTTTCAATCATATGAACTGGTATTCTTATTGTTCTCGCCTGGTCTGCAATTGATCTAGTTATTGCTTGTCTAATCCACCAAGTTGCATAAGTAGAAAATTTATAACCTCTTCTGTATTCAAATTTATCAACCGCTTTCATTAATCCAATGTTTCCCTCCTGAATTAGATCTAAAAATTGCAAACCCCTATTTGTATATTTTTTAGCTATAGAGATTACCAACCTTAGATTGGCTTCTACCATTTCTTTTTTTGCTATACGAGACTCTCTCTCGCCTTTCTGAATTCTATTTACTAAAATTTTAAATTCACCGACTGAAAGCCCAATTTTTTCACTAAATTCTACAAGTCTTTCCCTTATATCATCAAAATCTTGTTTAAATTTTTTAAAGAAGGCTTTCCAAATTGGATTTTCTGCTAAGAATGTTTTGAATTTAGGATTTATTTCATTTCCAATATAGTATTTTAAAAACTCTTCTCTTGTAATTTTATTATCTAATGCAAGTCTTAACAAAATACCTTCTAAAGACATAATCTTTTTATTTTCTTTATAGTGTGACTGAACAAGTTCCTCCACCACATTAGGTGCAAGCTGTAAGTTTTTAAAATTATCTACTAAAGCTGTTTGTATTCTTTTGAAGTTTTTATTTTTTGAAACCGAAAGTTGTTTTGATGCCAGTATACAATTAAGTTTTTCTCTTTGGTATTTTTGGAGTTTTGTGTAATTTTTAGCCAACACATCTAAAATACTTATAATTTTAGGTTTAATTTCTTCCTCCATTTTAGCAAGAGAAACATTAAATTCATCTTCCTCGCCTGGGGTTTCTTCTGATTTTTTGTCACCCTCCTCTTTGTCTTTTTTTGATTTTGTTTCTTTTTTTGATTTAGCTTCTTCTTCTGCTTCTTCGAAATCCTCATAAGTAGAGTCTATGTCTATAATATCCCTAACTAATAATTGATTAGCCTCAATTTGATCTTTCCATTCATATATTTTTTTGGCAACTAAAGGACTTTGTGTTAATGCATTTATCATGACATCTTTTCCGGCCTCAATCCTTTTTGCAATTGCTATTTCTCCCTCACGAGAAAGCAACTCGACTCCCCCCATCTCTCTAAGATACATTCTTATTGGATCATCGCTTTTTTCCGATGTTTTTTCCTCTGCAGTGGATGTAGATTCTTTTTTTCTATTTGATTGATATTGAGATTTTTTTTCTACTAAAGTTATACTGTTATCAGCAATGATGACAAAAGACTTTTCAGTATTTTCGACAGAGTTTCCTCTTTTTCCTAAAGACTTTCCTAGTTCTTCGTAGGTTATAAAACCTCTGTTTTTTCCTTTATCAAGAAGTCTTTCAAATGATTTTGTAATTAGTTTTTCTGCCATTGGAACAATTTAAATCAAGTAATCTTATACAGTAGATATAGTATGTATATTTTAAAAATCTATATCTTTTTATTCCCTATTTAACTGATTTTTTAGCTTAATTAGCTCAGAATATGAATTTTCGTCTAAATTTTTTGCAATTTTACTTTCAAGAAATTGGATCTTTTTAATTTGATTCATTTCTTTTAAATCCTCAAGTAACTCATCAATAATTTCTTCCTTTTCTTGGGGATTTTTATTTGACATAATATTTTTAATCGATGAGTTTTTTTCGATTTCATCAACTAAATTTTTAAATTCCTCTCTGATTTTAATTTTATTTTTTTCTAAATTTCCATCATTTAAATTAGATTTTATTATTTCATCTTTTAAATTATTGTTTTCTTCGAAAGAAAATTTTACCTGAGTTAGCTCCTCTATTTTTGACTTTACTGTATCGGGATAATTTAACATAACATATAATATAGAATATTCTTTTATCTGCTCCTTTGTAAAACTATTTTTTTGTTTATGAAGCACTTTAGTCTCATTAAGAATTTTATTATCTTTTTTTATAAAATCTCTAAAAACTTTTTTTGAGTTTTGAATTGGAGTTAGGCTTCTTATTTTTTCTAAAAAATCTTCTAGTATATGCTTTCTAAGAATTTCATCTTTTATTGAAAAGCAAATATTTTTTATCTTTTTTTCAAATTTTGAAACTTCATAAGGATTATTTTTTTTTATATTTTTTAGGTACATATTCCATATGTATGATTGGATTACTTGTTTTGATTTTATCAGTTCATTAAATTTTTCTTTTCCATTTTTTTTTATAAAATCATCTGGATCTTCACCTTTTGATAGAATTAGAAAGAAAATTTTATTGTTTTCATTAACTAAAGAAATTAAGTTTTCAGCTATACGAAGTGCTGCAGTTTGTCCGCTTTCGTCGCCATCTAAACAAATTATTGGGTCTGAAAAGAATCTCCAGACTAATTCAATTTGACTTTGCGTAATTGCAATACCTTGGTTTGATATAACATTTTTTATTCCAAAAGAATTTAAGCTTATAACATCCATATAGCCTTCAACAATGATGACTTGGTTCGTTTCTGATCTACAAGCTCTCGCTTTATCTAAATTAAATAATGTTTTTCCTTTTTTATAAAACTCTGTTTCAGGTGAATTAATATATTTAGCTAGTTTTTTTTCTTGAAAAATTCTGCCTCCAAATGCAATGCAATCTCCACTAATATTTTTTATTGGAAAAATTATTCTAGAGTTAAAGCGATTTATAAACTTTCCAGATTTTTCATTTTTATAAAATAGTCCCGTTAAATTTATTTCTTCTTCATTATATTTTTTTAAAAGATTGTCATAAAAATTATCCTTCCATGGTACATAGCCTAAGCCAAAATCTTTAATTAAATTAATTTCAATTTTTCTTTTTTTTAAATAATTTAAAGCCTCTGAATTTTCAGAGTTTAGCAATTCCTTCTGAAAATATTCTAAAAATTCTTTGTAAATATTTTTATAAGTTTCAAATCTTTTATTTTTTTTTTCATCAAAATTTGAAAACTTATATGGCTGCATTCCAGCTTCAGATGCCAACACTTTTACTGCTTCGCCAAATCCAATGGATTTTGTTTTCATTAAAAAGTCAAAAATATTTCCATGTTCGCCTGAACTAAAACAATGATAGAAACCTTTTTCATCGCTAACAGTAAATGAAGGAGTTTTTTCATTTTTAAAAGGAGATAGACCTATAAATTCTTTACCTCTTTTTTTTAATTGCACTACTTTGCCAACAATCTGAGAAACCTTTACTCTCAGTTTGATTTCATCAAGATAGTCTTTTGGGTACTTCATCATTTTAATTTGTCTTTTATTATTTGGCTCACTTTTGAAAAATCTAATACATCTCCATAGTTTGATTTTAGCTCTCCCATTACTTTGCCCATATCTTTCATTGAAGAGGCGTTAACCTTTTTTATCACTTCTTCACATATTTTTTTTGTATCATCTTCGCTAAGTTGTTTTGGTAGAAATTCACTAATAACCTCTATTTCTTTCTTTTCAGATTTTAACAAATCCGTTCTACCAGCTTTGTCATAAGCCTCGCACGAATCATTCCTCTGTTTAATCATTTTTTTTAAAATTGTAATAACGTCAGAATCTTTGAGATTAGTATCTTTCATCTTTTTAGCTATTTTAGCATCCTTGATTGCAGAAACCACAAGTCTCAGGGTGGGAAATGTATCTTTATCTTTGTTTTTTAAAGATTGATTAAGTTTATCTTCTATTTTTTTTTCTAAAGGCATATTTTTCAAATTACTTTAATCACAAATTTAACTTAAAATAAAAAGATCTTTCTTGACGATTTAAAAACTATCTCATATGTTTCGCAAAATCTTGTTTATAAGTTTTTGCTTTAAATTATGAGTTGTATTTGACACAGTTCACAAATAAAAAAGAAAATAATTCACATAATTTTTCGACAGGTATTTTAGTTTTTGAAGACGGCACTAGTTTTTTTGGTAACGGTATCGGCCATGAGGGTAGCGCGGTTGGAGAAGTTTGTTTCAATACTTCAATAACTGGTTATCAAGAGATAATAACAGACCCCTCTTATTCAGACCAAATCATAAACTTTACTTTTCCTCACGTTGGCAATGTTGGAACCAATCCAGATGATAATGAGGCAGACAAAGCTTGGGTTAAAGGAGTTGTATTTAATTCAAATGTCACTGGGCCATCAAATTATAGATCTATTAAAAAACTTGATAAGTGGCTTAAGAAAAGAAAAATAGTTGGCATAGTTGGTTTAGACACGAGAGTAATAACAAATTACATTAGAGATAAAGGTGCTCCAAAAGGAACTATTAGATTTTCTAAAAAAGGTGAACATAATATTGAGGAACTTTTAAATAAATCTAAATCGTGGAACGGTCTTTTGGGACTAGACCTGGCAAAAAAAGTTAGCTGTAAAAATATCTATAACTGGTCTTCCTTTAAGTCTTGGGATAAAGAAAAAGGTTATATAAAAAATAAAAAAAAAGATTATAAGGTAGTTGCTATAGACTACGGAATTAAAAAAAATATACTTAGATGTTTTTCAGATATCAATTGTGCAGTAACTGTTGTCCCAGCTAATTATTCAGCAGAAAAAATAATTAAATTAAATCCAGATGGAATTTTTTTATCTAATGGTCCTGGAGATCCTGCGGCCACAGGAGAATATGCTATACCAATAATTAAAAAATTAATTACTAATAAAATTCCCATATTTGGTATTTGTCTTGGACATCAACTTTTGTCTCTAGCATTAGGGGCAAAAACAAAAAAAATGTCACTTGGTCACAGAGGAGCTAATCATCCTGTTAAGGATTTGTCTACCAGTAAGGTAGAAATTACAAGTCAAAATCATGGATTTGAAGTAGATCCAAAATCAATTCCTAATTCAGTAAAAATTACTCATAAGTCTTTATTTGATGGTTGTGTAGAAGGTATTGAGTCAAAAGATAAAAAAGTATTTTCAGTGCAGTATCACCCTGAAGCAAATCCTGGTCCACAAGATAGCAAGTATTTGTTTAATAAATTTTTAAAGAATATTAAATTGGCAAAAAAAAATGGGAAAAAGAAAAGATATTAAAAAAATTTTAGTTATAGGGGCTGGACCAATTGTTATTGGTCAAGCTTGTGAATTTGATTATTCTGGAACTCAAGCTTGTAAAGCTCTTAGGGATGAAGGTTACAAAGTAATATTAATAAATTCTAATCCAGCAACAATAATGACAGATCCAGAGGTGGCGGATAAAACTTACATAGAGCCAATTACACCTGACATAGTTGAAAAAATAATAAAAAAAGAAAAGCCTTGTGCAATTTTACCAACTATGGGCGGACAGACTGCTCTTAATACTGCAATTTCTATGGAAAAAAGAGGAATATTAAAAAAAAATAAAGTTGAATTAATTGGGGCAAAGGCAAAGGCAATATCGAGAGCTGAGGATAGATATTTGTTTAGAAAATCTATGAAAGAAATAGGTTTAGACTTGCCTAAATCTGAAATAATTAATTCTTTTAACAAGTCTAAAAAAGTCCTAAAAAAAATTGGTTTGCCAGCAATCATAAGGCCTTCCTTTACTTTGGGAGGATCCGGAGGTGGTATTGCGAAAAACAAAAGTGAATTCTTTGATTTAGTAAAAGCTGGGCTTTCAGAATCTCCTAAAAATCAAGTTTTAGTAGAAGAGTCTTTAGAAGGATGGAAAGAGTTTGAAATGGAAGTTGTAAGAGATAAAAAAGACAACTGTATAATTATTTGCTCTATCGAAAATGTTGACCCAATGGGAACCCATACTGGGGACTCGGTTACTGTGGCTCCTGCATTAACTTTAACAGATAAAGAATTCCAAATTATGAGAAATGCATCTATTGAATGTTTGAGAAAAATTGGTGTTGAAACTGGTGGTTCAAATGTTCAATTTGCTATTAATCCAAAAAATGGAAGAATGGTTATTATTGAAATGAATCCTAGAGTTTCTAGATCTTCAGCTTTAGCTTCAAAAGCTACTGGTTTTCCTATTGCTAAAGTAGCAGCAAAACTAGCTATAGGCTACACTTTAGACGAATTAACTAATGAAATTACTGGGACAACTCCTGCATCATTTGAACCAACGATAGACTATGTTGTAACAAAGATTCCAAGATTTACTTTTGAAAAATTTAAGTCAGCTAAAGCCAAATTAGGAACTTCTATGAAGTCAGTTGGAGAAGCGATGGCTATAGGAAGAAATTTTAAAGAGTCTTTTCAAAAGGGGATGGTTTCTCTAGAAATTGGTTATAAAGGACTAGACTCACTTGAAAAAATTTCTGACAAGGATTTAAAAAAGAAATTAGCTCAAAACTTACCTGATAGACTTGTTATTGTTGCTGAAGCCTTTAGAAGAAGAATGAGTGTTAAAAATATTTATAAACTTACAAACATCGATATTTGGTTTTTGGAACAAATTTCTGAACTTATAGATGAGGAAAAAAAATTAAAAAAATATGGAATACCAAAAACATTTAAAGAATTGTCTTATATTAAGTCCATAGGATTTTCAGATGATAGAATTGCAGTATTAACTAAGAATACTGTAAATGAAGTTAAAGAATTAAGGGAAAAATTAAAGGTATTTCCTGTCTTTAAAAAAATTGATACTTGTGCAGGTGAATTTAAATCACAAACTCCATATATGTATTCTACTTATCAAAAGCTAGCAGGCGATCTGTCTGCATGTGAGTCCGAGCCAACAAATAAAGAAAAAATTATAATATTAGGTGGTGGTCCAAATAGAATAGGCCAAGGTATAGAATTTGATTACTGTTGTTGTCAGGCAAGCTTTGCTTTGAAGCAAAAAGGATATGAAACAATTATGATCAATTGTAATCCAGAAACTGTTTCTACCGACTATGATACTAGCGACAGATTATATTTCGAACCTTTGGTAGAAGAGCATGTAATAAATATTATAAATAAAGAGATGGAAAACGGAAAGCTGCTTGGTGTTATTGCTCAGTTTGGCGGACAAACACCAATAAAATTAGCCAAAACCTTGTCAGAAAATAATATTCCAATTTTAGGAACTCAGTTTGACTCAATTGACCTGGCAGAAGATAGAAAGAGGTTTAAAGAAATTTTAATAAAAGAAAATTTAAAACAAGCAGATAGTGGGGTAGCAAAAAATAAAAATGAGTCTTTTGAGATTGCCAATAAAATAGGTTTTCCAATTGTAATAAGACCTTCATATGTTCTCGGGGGAAGGGGAATGGAAATAATATACAGTCAATCAGATTTAAAAAAATATATAGATGAAGCTGTAAAAGTATCAGGAACTAATCCCGTTCTTATAGATAGATTCTTAAATGATGCGATTGAGGTAGATGTAGATGCTATATGTGATGGGAATGAAATTTTTGTTGCAGGAATAATGGAACACATTGAAGAGGCTGGAGTTCATTCAGGGGATTCTGCCTGTTCTTTGCCTCCTTACACCTTAAAAAAAGAGATAATCGAAAATATAGAAAAACAAACTAAACAGCTGGCTATAGCCTTAAAGGTGGTAGGTCTAATCAATATTCAATTTGCAATTAAAGATAATGAGATCTATGTCTTAGAGGTAAATCCAAGAGCAAGTAGGACTGTACCATTTGTATCTAAAGCCACAGGACTTCCTATTGCTAAAATTGCATCTAGAGTAATGGCAGGTGAGAAGCTTTCTAACCATAATTTAAAAAGAAAAAATCTTAAAACCTTTGCTGTCAAAGAAGCGGTATTTCCTTTTAACAGATTTCCAGAAGTTGATGTTCTTTTGGGTCCAGAAATGAAATCTACAGGTGAAGCAATGGGATTTGATGAAAATTTTGGTTTATCTTTTGCAAAAAGTCAAATAGCTAGCAACAACAACATACCTTTGAAAGGAATAGCTTTTGTATCGGTAAAAGATAAAGATAAAGAAAAATTATTAAATAACGCAAAGAAATTAATTAAATTGGGTTTTTCGCTTTGTGCTACATCCGGAACCGCAAAATTTTTGAATTCAAATTCAATAAAATGTAAAAAAATAAATAAAGTTAGTGAAGGATCGCCACATATAGTAGATAAATTAAATAAAAAAAATATCGCTTTAGTAATCAACACAACTGAGGGTAAAGAATCTATAGCAGACTCTTTTACTTTAAGAAGGTCAAGTTTAATGAATAAAATTCCTTATTTTACAACAATGCCAGCCGCTAATGCATGTGTAGAGTCTATTGAAGCACTAAAAAAATACCCTATTAAAGTAAGGGCTCTACAAGATATTTAGTTTTTAACTTTCCAATCAGTTTCAAAAGAAACATAATTAACCTGTATACAACGTCTTTCTTTTTTAATTTCTTTTTTTTCCATTCCATGCCAGGTATCAGGGCCACTTGTAAAAAAATATCCATAGTTATCTTTATATGGAACAGTTTTTACTCTAACTAAATTTTTATCATAAAAGTCTGTGCCAAGATCTTTAGACTCATTAAATGGATTCACAAAAATTAAAGAGGATAATAATTTTTCTTTTATATCGCAATGTGGTTTTAACCAAAAACCTTGTCTATCACATATAACCTCTATTCTTACATAAGATTTGGAAAGATCTTTTTTAACAAGAGTGCCGATGTATTCATGAACTCTTTTTGAAGTTAGCTCCTCTATTAATTTAGTCAAATGAGGAAATTCATTTGAGTTTTCTTTTGTTATAAAGCATCTATATTTTTTTGCTTTTCCCCCACTTTTAATTCCTTCTCTGTAAACACCCTCCCCTCCATCAATCGCTCTTGTACCGTCATATTTGAGTTTTTCTTTTTCTATACTTGGAACATTAGCGCTACAAATTTCTTTTATTGCTTCTGAAGTTAAAGGCTTATCTATCTCCCAGTGATCGAAGGGATCACTATGTGATTTTAATCTTTCCTTCAGAGAGTTAAATAATTCCATTTTGTTTCATTTTTTCTTTTATAATAGGTGCTATACGATTTACTTCATCTAACTCATTATAACTCCATAAGTCAATACTGTTTTCTAAATCTCTTATTATTTTCATATTTTTGAACTGAGTATAAAATTTTTCAAACCTGTAATTATTTTTTTTAGCTTTCATATTAGCTACATAAATAGGTTTTCCTGTCAAAGCTGCTTCTGAGATCATAGATGTGGAATCACATGTAACAACAATTATTTCAGACAGATTTAATGCAGACAGGTAAGCATTTTTATCAATATTTTTTATAACTAAGTGATTATGGCTAAAGGTAGAAAAAGCCTTTTTTATTACTTCTTCTGGAGTTCGATAAGAAGGTATCACTATTAGTTTGTATTTGTCTGGAGTAAATAAATTTTTCATTTGGTTAAAAACTTTTTCAATTTGTTCATCTGAAAAGCTATAATATTTATTGGGCCCACCTATTATAAAAGCTACAATTTTTTTTCCCTCTTTTTCTACTTTTAAATATCCAGTGCTTTTTTTTATTTCTTTTAGGGTTAAATAATGTATCGCCCCTTTTGTGTTTAAAACATTAGGGCCATTTAGACCATCATGCTCAGGGCATATTATGAGGTCAAAATGAGAAGTTGAAACTTTAGGGTCTTGAATATGAATATTAAATATTTCTTTTTTAAATTTTTTTTTTAGAGCTATTGAAGGTATTACACTTTTTCTGCCACAAGATATTATAACCTTGGCATCGCATATGAACCTATCTGTTAATAAGTCTAAAGAAATAGGCGTAAATTTAGGAGGTATAAAATTCCAAAATTTCTTTAATTTAATGTTTTGATGTTGAAATTTTAAGTTAAGGGCTTTAGACAGACCTTCCACTTGACTTATCATACCGTGCATGCCTTGGGTCAAAAGAAGTGCTTTTAATTTTAACATTTGTTACTATATATCTTTTATATAATGAATAATAAATCAACTAAACATACAAAAGTGTTAATTCTTGGATCTGGTCCGGCGGGTTACACAGCTGCAATTTATGCTGCTAGAGCAATGTTAAAGCCAATTTTAGTACACGGTTCTCAGCCTGGGGGGCAGTTAACTATCACTACCGATGTTGAAAATTACCCTGGTTACTCAAAAGTTATTCAGGGACCTTGGTTAATGGACGAAATGAAAGGACAAGCTAAAGCTGTTGGCACAGAGCTTATTCAAGACCATATAAGCAAAGTTGATCTTTCAAAAAAACCTTTTGAAGCAATTGGAGATAGTGGACAAGTTTACAAGGCAGATAGCTTTATAATTTCTACTGGTGCACAGGCAAGATGGTTAAATTTAGATTCAGAGCAAAATTTTAGAGGATTTGGAGTTTCTGCATGTGCTACATGTGATGGTTTTTTTTTCAAAGATAAAGAAGTTGCTGTTGTAGGTGGAGGTAATGCGGCAGTAGAGGAGGCTATTTTTCTCACTAAATTTGCCTCAAAAGTGAAACTTATACATAGAAGAAATGCTTTAAGGGCAGAAAAACTATTGCAAAAAAAACTAATGTCTAATGAAAAAATTGAAATTATATGGGACAGTGTTGTTGAGGAAGTCTTAGGAAATCAAAAACCAAAAAGTGTTAGTGGAATAAAAATAAAAAATATAAAAAATGGAAAGATAAGCGAATTAAAATTAGATGGCTTATTTATTGCTATAGGCCACGATCCAGCTACATCTTTATTTAAGAGTCAATTAAAGATGGATAAGGATGGATATATAATTACTAAACCAGACTCTACTGAAACAAGTATACCTGGAGTCTTTGCAGCTGGAGATGTAAAAGATAAAATTTTTAGACAGGCAGTCACTGCAGCTGGTATGGGATGTATGTCAGCTTTAGAAGCTGAAAAATATCTTTCTCAGTCTAAGTAAGACTATCGCAAAAAGATTTTATTCTTTCCATGGCCTTTTTTAAATTTTCCATTGAAGTTGCATAAGAAATTCTAAAATATCCATCTACTCCAAAAGCAGAGCCTTGTACCACAGCTACCTCCGCTTTCTCTAATAATTTTTCCACAAAGTCTTTATCAGTTTTAAGTTTTGTTTTTTTTCCTAATAATTTGTTACAACTTGGAAATACATAAAATGCTCCGTCAGGTTCTAAACAGCTAATACCATTAATTTTATTTAAGCTTTCAACTACAAAATCTCTTCTTTCTTTAAAAGAATTAGCACGCTCTTGTATAAAGTCTTGTGGCCCATTAAGAGCTTCAACTGCAGCCGCTTGACTAATTGAAGTTGGGTTACTTGTAGATTGAGATTGGATCTTTGCCATCGCTTTAATTATTTCTCTCGGGCCTCCCGCATATCCTATTCTCCATCCGGTCATAGAATAGGACTTACTTACCCCGTTCACAGTTAATGTTCTGTCTTTTAGGGCTTTAATTTCTGCGATAGTAAAGAAATGAAAATTATCATAGAGAATTTGTTCATAAATATCATCGCTTAAAATATAAATTTTTTTATATTTTAGTAATATTTTTGACAACCCTTCTATTTCTTCTTCTGTATAAGCGGAACCAGTTGGATTTGATGGTGAATTTAAAATTATCCACTTAGTTTTTTTAGATATAGCTTTCTCTAATTTTTTTGGTGTTAATTTAAAATTATCTCTTTCATCACATTTAACTATTTTGGGTTTGCCGCCAGCTAATAAAACCATGTCGGGATAAGACACCCAATATGGAGCAGGTATAATAACTTCGTCTCCTTTATTGACTGTTGCCATGAAAGCATTGTATATAACTTGCTTTCCACCTGTTCCAACCGTTATCTGATCCAACTCATAAGATAATCTATTCTGTCTATAGAACTTAGCTTGTATTGCTTTTTTTAAAGCTGGAGTTCCATCAACAGCTGTGTATTTGGTGTCCCCTCTTTTGATAGCTTCTATAGCTGCCTCTTTAATATTATCCGGTGTGTCAAAATCAGGCTCTCCGGCTCCTAATCCTATAACATCCTTCCCTGCGGCCTTCATTTCTCTAGCTTTTGTTGTCACAGCTATGGTAGGCGAAGGTTTTATGCGCTTTAAACTATTGGAAACTATGCTCATTGAATTTTATAATGTTTTTTTTAAATTATTAATAACACAAAATGCAAAATAGTTATCAAGAAAAATTAGTAGATTTAGAAGCAAATAACTCTGGGGTCAGAAAAAAACTTGAGGGTGGGATAAAATTTAAAATAAAAAGTAATTTTCAACCTAATGGTGATCAGCCAGAAGCAATTAAAAAACTTATTAAAAATTTAAAGGAAAAAAAACAAGAACAAGTTCTTTTAGGTGTAACGGGTTCAGGTAAAACTTTCACAATGGCTAAGGTAATTGAGGCCACAAATAGACCTGCTTTAGTTCTAGCTCCTAACAAAACTTTAGCTGCTCAATTATATGGGGAGTTTAAAAGTTTTTTTCCTGAAAATGCTGTTGAATATTTTGTTTCTTATTATGATTATTATACTCCTGAAGCATATGT
>MDSV01177701.1_pt1 | contig 27278 bp, 31 predicted proteins | sample 810851 | NCBI WGS metagenome assembly MDSV01 (sample SAMN05326640, study PRJNA326480) | marine metagenome | isolation source: seawater | place: Atlantic Ocean: North East | collected 2012 | reverse complement strand
TTCACTTGCTGAGATTTCAGATAATTATGTTGATTTCTTTGGAGGTACTGGTAAGTCAAATACCAATCGAATTTTGCAATTGCTTGATGAGCATAATTTGGCAAATAATGATGCTGGAATTAATACCACATTCTTGATTATTCAACAAGTTACTAAAGGTGGAACGTTTGTTGGATCAAATAAGATTAAGCATATGACAACAGCAATGGGTCATTTGAAATTTGATGGTGATGGGCAGAGGTTTTTCCACTTTAGTAAAAACCGTAGGGGTGGTAATGGTAATAAGTTGTTTTTCAACTTGAATTCAAAGAACCGAGTTAACTGGTTGTTTGATGAGCCTATTAATTCAATTTAATATGGGAGTAATTAGTTATTTAGTTATTGGATCTATGTTCACCATGTTGGTGGACATAGGTTCTGTACGTTACACTGATCTTAGATTTAATTGGGCGGAAAAAATAGCCTGTATTTTAGTTTGGCCTATAGCTTTACTAGCGTTTATATGGGGATGGTTTAATTCAAATAAATAAAATGGATAATAAAACAAAAGAATTGTTATATAATATTTTAAGGCAAATGCAAGCAGATCTAGATGATGGTGCTATAAGTAGAGTAAAAAGAGATTTAGAAGAATTAATTAATAAAATACATTATAATCAACTGTAAAATTATGAGTAAAAACAGTCACAAACAGCTGTATGAGCAGCTACAACAATGGATTCCAACTTTGAAGTCAAAAAAGAAAAAGCGTAGGAATTATGATAAAAAAGCTAAGTAAAAAGCTACTAGAGCAAATGACTATTTCCGAAAGATTTAATTATATAAGTGCTCTAAAACAAATGCAAGAAACAATTTCCCAAGCCAAAGATAGTGTAAGTGAAAATGGGGATGAAGATTGGGTTGACGGTGTAGATGAAGGTGATAATAAATCCAGCGATGAGGGAAAATCACAAGATTACAACGTGTGGGTAGATGGTGAGTATGATGATTATTAATTTAAATTATTTAGAAATGAATGAAATGCTATTTGGTCTATTTGGTGTGCTTGGTTTGTTTGTATTTACTTTCGCGTGGTGTTGGCTTGAGGAGTGGTCTTCAAAACGATCTAAGCGCAAGTATGACGAACAACTACGCAAGTATGACACATGGAAGAAAAACACATATAGTAGGTGAAAAACCGTGTAAGGGGAATGTAACACGGAATGCATCTGGTGTTAACCCCTTCCGCCCGCGCATCCAACCCTTACGTACGTAAACGAGTATATACTTGTGAACCGCGGATATTCACGACTCCGCGCGAGATATTTGGGAAAGCCAAATCCTGTTCGTATATTTACCACGTTAATGATGATAAAAACAGATAAGGTTATGAATGAAGGAATGATTGATGATTTGGTTGTGATGGAAGGGCAACAATTTGCCTATAATTACAGTAACACAGGTTGTGCCTTGTGTTTGAAAGTTGATGTCGAGAACGACAAAGTGTATTATCAGGAGTGTTACAGCCGTTACGGTAATTTCACTGGTAAGAATATTTACGGTGATGAACGTACTGACAAGCTTAATCACCCACGTCAAGGTCTCAAAACCATGACCATGCACCAATTTTATGGTGCTGCTATTGGTTGGGTTTAATTAAAGACTCCCGCCAAAAGGCTTGGAGAAGCAAAATAAGGTTCGTATATTTACGGTGTTATTGAGTTAAGGCCAATAACAGAATTAAAAAGGTTATAAATTAAATAAATAAAGGTTATGTTAAAGAATTTTAAAAACGGATATGCAATTAGTGGTTCTGATCAAACAGCTAAGGGCGAGAAAAACGACTGCGCGGTTAGAGCTATTGCTAATGCGTGCGGGGTAAATTATGCTCAGGCACACAAATATTGTGCTGACACATTTGATAGAAAGAAAGGTAAAGGTACCCAAGCATTTATGATGCAGATGGATCAAGTTAAGGAAATGGTGTTTGATGAGGTTGGTCAGCTTGATATGTTTAATGATGGTATTACTAGAAAAGTAAAATGCCTTGGTCATGGACCTAAACAAGGTGGTGATATGTGTAATCCAAAATACAATCACAAACCAGTTGCGTATACAGTTAAAGCATTTGCCCAAGATTTTAAGAAAGGTAATTATATTTTGTCCGTAAATGGCCATGCATTGGCGATATGTGATGGAGTTGTGGTGGATAATGGTAATTATCAGTATGATGGCTATCGTAGGGTAGTCGAGGGTGCGTACCAGGTGTATACAGCCTGAGTACGTAATGTGTAAATATTAGATGGTGTCGACGACCATTGTAGGGCCTGCTACGGTTACATAACCTCCCGTAGTGGGTACCTTACTATATATTACTTATTACTTACTTACTACGCTGTATTATATAATATAGGTAATTTAGCGGCCGGCGTACGCATATACTATGTACATAATATCCACGCATAGCCGCCGTCCATCGCGCGTGTATATAGGTAAAAAAGGATGTAGCCATCTTTTTAGATCGCAAACGTATCTAGAGAATCGATGGTATATACAAATATATTTGATGCAAAGCCCGTAGTGAATAACGCATTTAAAAATCCGCATTTGCGCATTCGTAGAGTACTACGATTTTTTCACGTCGATAAAGTATATATTGATATAAAAGAAGATGAAAGTAATTGCGAGGAAATTTGGCTCCCCAGGATCCCTTTCGTATATTTACAGGGTAAATAAGGTTAATTAATAATCAATAAATAATAAGTTATGTTAAATTCAGATGATTTAAAAACAGCAAAGTATTTGTCAAAAGAAAATATGAAGAGCTTAGCTCCAAGTATCTTTGCAGAAAAACCAAGTAGTGAGGTTTCAAAACACTACACACACATTCCAACAACTAAGGTAATTGATGACATGGAAATGTTAGGTTGGAAGCCAATTGAGGCAAAAGAGGTTAAAGCTCGTAAAAACTCAACAAGAGGATTTCAAAAGCACTTGATTGTGTTTAGAAATGATGATGTTGTTATTAATGGAGAAGATGGTGATACAGTTTTTCCACAAATCCTATTGACAAATTCACATGATGGAAAGAATGCTTTCCAATTCCAAGCAGGTTTGTATAGGTTGGTTTGTTCAAATGGTTTGGTAATTGCAGACACTCAGTTTGAAGCAGTTAAAATGCGTCATATGGGTTATACATTTGAAGATCTTCAAGAGAAGATTAAAGAAATGGTTGAGAAATTGCCATTGACAGTTGAGAGTATGAATAAGATGAAAGCTCAAGAAATGGAAGAAGAGCAAATTATTCAGTTTGCTAAAGATGCTTTGAATACTCGATTTAAAGAAGATGAGTTGAATAGAATTCAAATCGATCTTAAAGAGCTTGTCAATCCAGTTCGTAAAGAAGATGCAGGTTCAGATCTTTGGAGTGTATTTAATGTAGTACAAGAAAAGATTATTGAAGGAGATTTCGAATACCGTGCAGGTGGTAAAGTTAGAAAAGCTCGTGAGATTAAAAACTTCAAACAAGACATGAAAATTAATAAAGAGTTGTTTGAGGTTGCTCTAAGTTATGTTAACTAAAATTATGGCAAAACCAGATGTAGTTTGGGTAAATGGAACGTTTGATGTGCTCCACATGGGGCATGTCAAACTCCTTGCCAAAGCAAGATCTTTAGATGGGGTAGTTCATGTTGGAGTTGATACGGATGAGAGAATTAAAAAAGCAAAAGGAGAAACACGACCAGTAAATAATTTGTGGAATCGAATAGACTTTCTTACCGCGATAAAATACGTAGATAGAGTTCACCACTTTGGTACGGATGAAGAACTACGTATGATAATTAAAGGCCTTGAACCAAGATGGATGGTAATAGGAGATGACTACTTGAATAAAGAAATTATAGGACGAGAGTATATAAAGGAAATTATCTACGTACCTCGCTATCAAGGTTTGAGCTCTACCAAAATTATAAGCGGAGCCCACAACTAGCATATATTTATTACAAAACATTATTATGCCAGCATACACAAGTGGATCAACTAAATTAGGTGGAACGTTAGGAACGTCAGCGATGACAGCTGCTACCGCGTATACCTTTACAATCGTCAATAACTCCAATCAACTTAAAGCCAACAGTGGGAGTTTATCATATCTTACCATTGAGGGGAATGCTACCGCAAATCAATCTTTAGCTGAAACTGTAGTTGTTACTGGGTCATTCTCATTCAACAACGACTCTGTTGCTTCCGGATCAATTTTAGAAGACGGCAATCGCTTTTCAATATCATCTACGGGGGCAGGAGGTGCTTTTACATTTACACCAACTACTACAATAGCTGCTAACAAATACTTCGTTAGAACAGTTGGAAACATAAATGTTACAATTACATAATATATACGTATTTAGATATTTACATATGTAGAAAGGAAACCTTTTAGAAGAGGTTGGCTTTTCGAAAGACCTTTCGTATATTTACGTAAATTAAAAAACATGGCAAAAGAAATAGTACAAGAAGATAGTTTGTTTGAAGGTATAAACCTTAGCAATAAAAGAGAAGAAAATGAAACTTATGAAGATTATAGAGCAAGACTAAAAGAAAATGCATCTATTTTAAAACTTTATAAGCAAATGGGAAGAAAACAAATGAAAGTTATTTTTCCTAATGGTTTAAAAGAAGCCCTTAATACTGTTAAATCTCAAGGAGATAAGGTTGAAGTTCAAAAAGAAGAGAAGAAATTTACCGATTTTTAATTATGGATCAAGTTAGAGAAGCCTTTTTAAAAGAATATAAAAGCGATACAATGTTTGAAATTGTTCAAATCCTTGATAGAGCTAATGATTTTGGCCTAACAACAGAAGTAGTACACACTGCTTTAAAGGCCATGAAAGAATTTCCTAATTCTTCTCCACTTCTTTGTTTACAAATTGCGGCAAAAGATTGGGATTTGTAAAATTTCGTTCGTATATTTATGTATAAGATAAAAAAATAAAAGTTATGTCAAAAATAAAAAAAGACCCAAAGGCAGAAATGATAAATGAAATTATTCAACTAACAAGAGTTAGAGATGAATATTGGAGTTATCATCCCCAAAATCCACATTCAGTAGATGTTACTATCGAAATTCCTAAAATCGATAAAGCTATTGAAGAAATCCAATCTAAAATAGAAAAATTAGATAAGTAAATTCCGAATGCTCGGGTGGTGGAATTGGTAGACACGACAGACTTAAAATCTGTTTCGCCGAATGGTGAGTGCGGGTTCGAGCCCCGCCCCGAGTACCCTTTCATAAGTAAATAATATACACCAGTAGCTCAGTTGGATAGAGCAACAGACTTCTAATCTGTAGGTCATAGGTTCGAATCCTATCTGGTGTACCCAATATAGGCAAGTATCTCCTCAAGCTTATACCTTGTAGAAAGAGTAGCTGGTTACACGTGGGTTCAAGTCCCACCTTGCCTACATATGTATTAATGTCAAAACGTTGTCTTTCACTTAATCCTTTTTTCATTAATGTACAAATTTTTAACTTTTTTATTGGCCATTGTTCTGCCATTTTTTTCTATTTCACAAACTTGCGATATTGCGTTAACTGGATACACCCCACCACCATCTGGTGATGGTTTACATACTTTTACTGTAAATTGGACTAATACTGAAAATTGTGGATGTAATGAATTTACACAATGGGATGGTAATAATTGTGATGAATCAACATCTACCCATGTAAATAATAATGAATCAATATCTCATATCGTATTTGGAATTCATTATGTAAATGAAGAGACAGGTGAAGATTATGGTGAAAATACAGAGTGTACATCTACCACATTCCATCCTGGTTGGAGTTATGTTCTGAGTGTTCCCACATCTCCAAATGGTTTTCAATCGGGAGCTTCTTCTACATTTGCAATAAATCCACCATTTGCTTGGGAATGTATATTAGAGAATCCAATTGAAGGATATTGTTGGGAAGTGGTGATATGGCAAATTAACTTATCTCAAACTGCTACAAATGAGGATTTTGGTAATGTTGGTTGGAGTTCTGGTACTAATTTTAATAATACTCAAACATATCCAGATATTGATTTATCAGATAATGTAATTAGTTGGTGCCCTGATCCTATAATTACAGATACTATTTATGTATATGAAACTGATACTTTGTATATAGAATTACCACCAGATACCATAGTGGAAGTGCAAATAGACACGGTTTTTACGCAAGAATATGTGTATATAACCGATACAATTACGGAATACATACCAATTATTGAATATGATACTACTTACATTTATATAACAGAATTTGACACTGATACTATTTATGTAGATAATATTTTACTTATTTATGATACAACTTTTATTGAAACTATTGATTATATTTTTTTAACTGATACTATTATAGAATATGTTGAAATAGATTGTGAGACTGGTTTGCCTTGTGATAACTTTGATATTAATGGATGTGATAATAATATTTTTATACCAAATGTATTTACACCTAATAATGATGGTTTTAATGATGTATGGAAACCCGTTTATGATTTAGAATGTTGGGTCAATATTGAATTTAAAATCTATAATAGATGGGGAAGTTTAGTTTATGAAGGTTGGGATAATGATTTTTGGGATGGTAGTAATAAAGGTGGACCCTCATATGTCGCTGATGGTGTTTATGTTTACCTTTTTTATGCTAAAAAGTATAATTCTCCTGAAGTATTTCAAAAATCGGGACATCTTACTATACTTAGATAAAAATAATTTGGATTGCTAGTATTTATAACATATATTAACATCAATCTTATCATAATATGACTAGCAACCAAGAAGATATATTAATGGACATTCATACAGAGGTTACACAAAGTAATCTTTGGGAGGAATTTAATGCTCAATTGAAAAAGATGCAAAGCCAAGAAAAACACAGATGGAAAGATGTGTGTGAAAGGTGGGAATATGCTCTTTATAGAATAAAAGGAGGAGAACCTGCATAATGGTAAGTATTGACAATATATTTGGTTTATTTTCTCATGATGATAAAGATCTATCTAAAGATAAAAATGTAACCTATATTGATTTTAAAAATACCCCAAAATACTATTTAGGGATGTATAAAAAATTAATATTAAACCACATAAACTTTAATAAAAAAGTACTTCAATTTTTCAAAAAATCTAATGCTGATTTAGAGGTTCATGATATGAAAGAAGCAGGAGAATATGTTACATATAATAGAGCATGGAATTATGTTAAAAAAATGGATGTAGATGAAAATAGCCATATAGATGCCATTGAATTCTATGCTGATGAGTATCTTACGACTGCCCTAGATTTGGGTATCCATTATTTCCAAAATCAAGAAGAGTATGAAAGGTGTGCGTTTTTACTAAAAATCAAAGAAAAATCACAAAGCTTTGAACCTAAGGTTGGAGTACAACTCTAAGAATGGTATCTTGGAGGTACAGGGTTTGAAAGAAAAGAGAATATGAGAATAAAGGGGTATAGGGTACCAGGGGTACATAAAAACCTTAAATAAACAAGTAAATAATTAATTAAAATAAATATGAGAAATCCAGAATTATTAGAAAGAAGATTAACTAAATTAAATTCAATTTTTAAACATCTTCATTTTCTTGTAAACAGACATGACTCCAGTAAAGAAGAGTTTGAAAGTACAATTAAAACCGGAGAAGAAATAAGTGAAGAAATAGCATCCCAAATTGAAAGAGAAATGGGAATTACAAGAAACGGATAAATAAAAATAAAAGTTATGACATTATCAGCTCAGGAAATCCAAAATAATTGGTTGATGTTTACAACCACTATTGAAGAATATATTTCCTCACCACGAAAAGAAAAATTACTTGCATTCTATAAAAAATTTGAAGAACGCCTTGTAATGATGCCAGCTTCACATAAAAAAGAATACCATAATGCTTTCCCAGGAGGGTATATTGACCATGTAAATAGAGTTGTTAATTGTGCTTTACTACAGTCAGATTTATGGAAACAAATGGGTGCAGATATGTCTACTTTTACTAAAGAAGAATTGGTCTTTTCAGCTATTAATCATGATTTAGGTAAAATGGGAGATGATACTCATGAATCTTATTTACCTCAAACTGATAAATGGAGAAAAGAAAAACTAGGTGAAGATTATATGCATAATAAAGAAATTGCATTTGCGGCTGTTCCAGATAGAGGTTTATTTTTACTTCAACAACATGATGTTAAGTATACCTTTAATGAAATGATTGCTATCCAAACACATGATGGTTTATATGATACCGCAAATGAAAAATACCTAAAATCATACATGCCAGAAACAAAACCAAGAACTTCATTACCATTTATATTACACCAAGCAGACATGATGGCTGCAAGGATTGAGTTTGAAAAAGAATGGTTACCTAGATTTAAAAATAACTTGGATACTAGTAAGAAGAATTTTACATTAGACTCCAATAAAAATAAGTCAACTAAATCAAAGGCATTAGGCACAATTAAAAGTGAAGGACTTAAAAATATGTTAGACAATTTATGATAACAACAATAATAATTTTATCAATAATAGTCGTGGCACTTAGTTTCACGACTATTAATCTACTACGTAAAAACGAAAAGCAAGAAGATATATTAATAGAATATTTAAAATATTTAGATAATATTTCTAGAGTAATTGAAATATCTGATGAAAAGGTAAAAAAAGCAGATATTAAACAATCATTTGCCTCAGATGATGAAATAGGTTTTTTCTTTAAAACAGTAAAAGATATTCAAAAGGTCCTAAATGAATTCCAGCTTAAGAAACTTGAGGATTAATGGATCATATAATTGAAAAAAATAAAAAAATTAGAAAAGGTAGAGTCTATTTTACCAAAGAAACAGAGGCTGCTATTGTCAAATATAATTCTTTAGATCCTAAAAAGGATGCTGATGAAAGAAGTGATTTATACCAAGATCATATACATTGGCCTTTTTATAAATTAACACAAAATATTATTCATACTTTTAAATTTTACTATACAGAAGTAGAAAATTTAGAGGATTTACAACATGAAATTATAACATTTCTTTTATCAAAAATACATTTATTCAACCCAGCTAATGGGGCTAAAGCTTATTCTTATTTTGGAACTATAGTTAAAAGATGGTTAATAGTATATAATACTAAAAACTATGGAAAAAAAATCCAAAATATACAAATAAATGATTTAAATAATTATTCTAATTTAGATAGTTCAGGTCCGGGATTTGTAACGTCCCAAAAAATGGAAGAAGGAATATCTAAGGTTACAGAAAAGGAATTTGAAGGTGATGATTTAGCTTTAAAAGGGTATAAATATGAGGATAAATTATCTTTATTTATAGACCAATATGTAAAATTTATAACAGATCATATATTTGAATTATTTCCTAAGGGAAATGACGCTAAAATAGCAGATGCTATATTAGAACTATTTAGAAAAAGGGATGCTATAGATGTATTTAATAAAAAAGCTCTTTATATCTACATAAGAGAAATGGTAGATGTAAAAACCCCTAAAATTACTAAAATAGCTAATGTTTTATATAAAATATTTAAAGAAAAATATATGTTCTACTTAGAGCATGGATATTTCCCTAACTCAAAAACCTAAACTTTTTATATTTATAACCAAAAATTATGAGTCAATTAGAATCAATAATATTTGGGGACAAAAAATTTTCTGATATTTTAGAAGAAATTTATAAAAACCAAAAGAAAAGAGAAGGACAGGTAACAGCCTTAATTTCTGAATTAAAACCACTAGTTCAAGAGATAGGAGATGCTACTCTAATAGTTCCATTAATAAAAGAATATATGGAAATTGGGGTAAAAAATGATGAACAGCTTATTAAAATGGCTACTATAGTTCAGAGAGTAATTCAGGCATCTCCTGAAGATGGTGGTTTAGGGATTACAGAAGAAGAAAAAGAGGTTTTAATAGCCGAAATGGAAAAGTTACAAAATAATAAAGATAATGGCTAAAAAACCAATAACAGGTTTAAATTCTCTTAACTTTAATCCCCAATCATTTGGGGGTAAAGCTGGAGTATTTTCTGCTAGAGTTATTGCTACTTTATTAGATGATAAAACTTACTCAGAAGCATTTAAAGAATTTGGAGAATGGAGTTCTATAGGTTGTATATTTTTTGATAAAATCAATCAGCCAAACCCTAGTACAGAATTTACATCTGATAATTTTGCTAAACCCTTATTTCCAAATCAATCAATAGTTCCATTAGAAAATGAAATTATTTATATAATGGCAATGCCTAATAGTAATATTCAATCTGATGTTAATGAGGTGTCTTATTATTATTTTCAACCAATTAATATTTGGAATAGTGTACACCATAATGCTATACCAGACCCCATAAATGGTGAATCAACACCTGAATCCCAACAACAAGATTATGAACAAACAGAAGGAGGTGCTGTTAGAAGAGTAACAGATGGAGGTACTGAAATAGATCTTGGAGATACTTTTGTAGAAAAGTTATCTATTAGAAATTTACAACCATTTGAAGGTGATAATATTATTGAAGGCAGGTGGGGTAATACTATTAGATTAGGTTCTACAGTTCAAGATTCAAATGTTCCAAATCCTTGGTCTGAATCCGGTGAAAATGGAGATCCTATTACTATTATTAAAAATGGGCAACACGAAGAAGATACGGATCCTTGGATACCTCAAGTAGAAGATATCAACACAGATAAATCAAGTGTTTATCTTACTTCTACTCAAGCTATTCCTATAGAAGTAGCAAGTAAATCATATAATTCTTACTTTCAGGCCCCAACTTCTCCAGATAAATTTACAGAAGAACAAGTAATATTAAATTCCGGAAGATTATTATTTAATTCTAAAACGGATTCAATCTTATTTAGTTCATCAGACACTATTAATTTAAATTCTGTTACAAGTATAAACTTAGATTCTCCTACTACTATAATACAATCAGATAAAGTACTATTAGGGGATAAAAATGCAAGAGAATCTGTAATATTAGGAGATAAATTTTTAGCTGATTTTAGGTCACTAATGAGTACCTTAATATCATTGTGTGGTGCATTACAAACACCAATAGGAACTCCTATTCCGTTTGTTCCAAATGTAGCAATTCCTGTACCAGCTGTTCAGGTACAAAGTAAAGCTCAAAAACTGTTAAATAAAATAGAACAATATAAATCTAAAGTTAGTAAAAGTAAATAATGGGTTTAGAAAAAGTAATTATAAAACAGTCAACTAAAGTTGCTAAGAATACTATTAAATTAGAAGATTCTTTAGAAGCTATTGAAAATAAATTAGTTAATAGAGGATTTGAATTAGTAGAAACATCTGGTATAAATCCACAATTACTTCCCTTTGATTTAACGGAATTAATAAATGGTGAAATTGATGATGTAGATGCTTTTTTAACACCTGAATTTGTATGTAGTATACCACCGTTAACACAACAACAAAAAACAAATTTAGATAGAGGAATAGAAAGAACTAAACAAGAAATTACTAACATTGTAGATAATACAAATAAAATAAAACAGGGATTATTAACTGTACAACAACCCCTTCAAGTTTTAGAAGTAACAGCTGAAAATTTAAATAATGTAGTAACAACTGTTAAAACAGCAGTTAAAGTTATTAAATCTATACCTATACCAGTTGCATTTGGAATGCCTGCAATTTCTCTTCCAGTAAATGTTTTAACTATATTGTCTGATTCATTAGATCAATTAGATAAATTTTTAGCAGCTGGTAAAGGAGTTGCATCTGCTGTACCCCCCTTAGTACAAGCTAATGTAAGTATGATACAGAGTGTTATAGATAAATTAAATTTAATTGATAGTAAAGTTAGACCTTTATTATCTCTTTGTTCATTTCTAAAATCAGTATCACAACTTCAACCACAATGTCCCTTAGTTGAACAAGATGATATTAATAGTATTCAATCAGAAATATCACAAGAAATACAAGAAGCATTATTAGAAGTAGGAGATACATCTATTCCCTCACTTAATTTTTTAAACGAAACGGCTTTAATAGATCAATTACAACCTGGAGCTGATCCTGGTATAGTTTATAGAGGATTTAGATTAACATTAGAATTTGACCCTGAAAACACTTACTCATTCCCAGCTAGAAGAATTAGAGGTGAAAGATATTTTTCAGCAAATCTTGAAACAGCAGAAACTTTATTTTTTGAATCAGGTATAGATGGCACAGGTGGCCAAGCTTTAAGTGGTGCTATTATAGTTTATAATGATCCCCAAGAATTAAGTAGATATTCATTTAGCTCATCAGTAACCGTTTTATTTGAAGAATCAAAATATGCTATTGATCAGTATTTACTTAGATTAAGAGGCATACCAAATAAATTTAATACTACACTTCAAGAAGCTACTGATTTAGTCCAAGTATTAGATAGGGATCAAGTTGATCAATTTAATCAAAATAATCCATTACCTGATTTTATATTAAATGGACAAAATATAGTAAGACCAGAAGTTACTAATGTTACAACAGGACAACTATTGGGAGGCCCTATTTCTGTTAATGGATCTATTCAAATTAATAAACCGGGTGTTAAAATACAAATGAATTCATTTGGTGGAACTAACACTAGTAATTTTGTAGATACCTTACTTAATATAACACCTCCTGTAGGAGTAGGATTACCTAATCAAGCAGCTATAATAAGTAGAAATACATATGCTAGTGCATATAATAATGCACAAGAGGAATACACATTCCCAGCTACAGGATCTTGGGGTTACTTAATGAGAATAACAGCAGCCGAAGGAGGAAGCGGTCAAACTAATTTTGACTTAATATCTCCATAGTAAAAGTTTAACAATTTAATATTTATAAATAAAATGAAGACGTCAGAGTTAAAGAAAATAATTAAAGAATCAGTAAAAGAAGCAATTCATGAAGAATTGAAAGATATTTTATTAGAAGCAGTTAAGTCCCCTAAAATAATATCACAATCACCTTCAATACCTGTTCCTGCTCAACCACAAATACCATCACCAACTGCTCCACAAATGACGTTAGAGCAAAAAAGGGATGCTTATACAAACATATTAGGAGAAACAGCAGCTTCCTTTACATCTAAAGATGCACAAGGTTTTGTGCCTCCTTCAAATTTTGATTCAGCTAATGGTCAATTACCGGAAGGAAATTTAGGTATGGGTCAAATAATGGGACTTTTAAATAAAAAATAATGGCTAGAATAATACAAAGCAAATTCCCTATAGACTTACAGCCTAGTAGAGCTGTTGGTTTTGGTTTTCCATTAAATGGGGATGCTGTATTTGTACCTACTTTTTTTACAAGAGATCAAATAAAAGCAAATATGATTAATTATTTGCTAACTAATAAAGGAGAAAGAGTATTTAGACCAAATTTTGGGGCTGATTTAAGGAATTTATTATTTGAACAAATATTAGATGTTACATCAGATGATTTAAAATCAAATATACAAACAGATATAGCTCAATTTTTCCCAAATGTAGAAGTTGTAGAAATAGAATTTAATAATCAACCTGATGAAAATACTGTTAATTTTACATTAAAATATAGAATAGTTAATTTTGGTATTGAAGACTCAGTAAATATATTAATACAATAATGAGTAAATTAGAAAGAGATATAAGATATATAGATAGAAATTTTGATACTATTAGAAATAATCTAATTAATTATTCAAAAACCTATTTTCCAAATACATATAATGATTTTACAGAAACATCGACTGGTATGTTGTTTATGGAAATGGCTGCCTATGTAGGTGATGTTTTATCTTTCTACTTAGATAACCAAATCCAAGAAACATTTATACAAAAAGCTAGAGAAACTACTAATTTATTTGCTATGGCTTATTCTTTAGGTTATGTTCCTAAAGTTACTACAGTAGCTAGTGTTGATATAGATTTTTTTCAACAAGTACCGTCAGTATTAAGTGGCAGTGTATATGTTCCAGATTACGATTATTCTTTATTAATCCCTGAAAATACACAAATTTCAAGTAATTTAAACTCAGGTCAAAAATTTATAATTGAGGATGCAATTGATTTCTCAGCATCAAGTTCTCTTGATCCAACAGTAGTATCAGTATACCAAATATCAGGAGTTAACCCAACATATTTTTTATTAAAAAAGACAAGAAAAGCAATATCGGCTACAATTAATACTGAGCAATTTGTATTTACAAATGCTGTAAAATTTGACACTAGAACCATCAATGATGGTAATATTATAGGCGTATTAGATTGTTTTGATACTGATGCTAATGAGTGGTATGAAGTTCCCAATTTAGCACAAGAAAACGTATTTGATACTATTAGAAATACAAATTTAAATGACCCTAATTATAGTATAGACCCAGAAGTACCTTATTTATTAGAATTAAAAACAGTACAGAGAAGGTTTGCAACACGATTTTTAAATACAGGATCCTTCCAATTACAGTTTGGGGCAGGTAGTACAAAATCAACAACAGAAGAAATTATTCCTAACCCAGATAATGTAGGTTTAGGTTTGCCTTTTGAAAAAACAAAACTAACAACAGCTTTTTCACCTACAAACTTTGTATTTACAAATACTTATGGAATTGCTCCTTATAATACAACTTTAACCGTTAGATATCTAACAGGAGGGGGAGCAGCGGCAAATGTAGAGGCAGGAACATTAACAGTAGTTGATGATACTAATATTGTATTTTTAAATCCTAATTTATCTAATACTACCTTAGCTAATACAATATTTAATTCGGTTGCATCTAATAATGTTAGAGCAGCTGATGGAGGTATGGATGGGGATACAGTTGAAGAAATTAGACAAAATGCATTAGGTAATTTCCAAAACCAATTAAGAACAGTAACAACACAAGATTATTTAGTTAGAGCTTTATCAATGCCTGCTAATTTAGGCGTTATTTCTAAAGCACATGCTGAACCTCAAAAAATAGGGGATTATCAAGCTGGTGAATTACCTACTGTTTTAGATTTGTACGTTTTAAGTTATGATGCTAATAAAAAACTTAGAGCAGCTTCAAATATTTTAAAAAGAAATTTACAAACATATCTATCAGAATATAGAATGATAAATGATTCTATTAATATTAAAGATGCTTATATTTTAAATATAGGAGTAAATTTTGATATAATAGTAACTCCAAATTATAATAATAATGAGGTAATAACAAAATGTATTTCATCTTTAACCGAATTTTTTGATATAAATAAGTGGCAAATAAACGAACCTATTTTATTTAAAGATATTTTTATATTATTAGATAAAATTCAAGGAGTTCAAACTGTAAAAAATGTCGAAATAGTAAATCTAGCAGGTGAAAGTTTAGGATATAGTCAATTTTCATATGATATTATTGGAGCTACTATAGATGATGTAGTTTATCCTTCTATAGATCCTATGATATTTGAAGTTAAATACCCAACACAAGATATTAAAGGTAGAGTAGTACCATTATAAAAATAAATTATGGCAGTATATAAAATTTTCCCAGATAAAGACGCTTCAATTTATACTATATCTCAAAGTATGAATACCGGACTTGATGAAATTATTGAAGCATCTACTACTATACAAGAAACAAGACCACAAGTTAGTAGATATCTAATTAATTTCTCAGACACAGAAATTACTAATGCATTTGCTAGATTTGATCAATCAACTAAAGACTATGATATCTTTTTAAAAAACTACACAGCTGTAGTAACAGGATTAAATTTAGATCAAAAATTAGAAATATTTCCAGTGTCAGGTAGTTGGGGGATGGGTACAGGAAAATATTATAATCAACCATTTACAACGAATGGTGTAAGTTGGGAATTTAGAAATTTCTCAGGATCAGCAGCAGAAGGAGCTTTAAAATGGAATATGACAGGAGCATCAGGTAGTGCTGTTACAATGTCATTTTCGGGATCTATGAATGAAGGAGGAGGTAATTGGTATACGGCTTCTGCTACAACTGCTTCGGTATCTGAACAAACATTTTCATATGGTAATAGTACCGATCTTAATGTAAATGTAACTAATATTGTAAAATCATGGTTTGATTATTCTGTTGATCCATCAACAGGTCTTAAAAATGATGGATTTTTAGTTAAACAACAAGATAGTAGAGAATTTGTTAACTCTAAAAACACAACAGCAACATTTAGATATTTTTCTATAGATACTAATACTATATATCCTCCGCAATTAGAATTTAGATATGATGATTTTGCGTTTAATACAGGATCATCTACAAACACTATATTAGGTAGCCCAGAATCATTTATATCTATTTATAATAATGATGGTGTTTATTATTCTGAAAGCGTAGCAAGATTTAGAATTGCGGCTATTCCAAAATACCCAGATAGAGTATTTCAAACAGCATCTTTATATACAACCAATTTCTACTTACATCCGTTAAATTCAACATATGCTATAAAAGATACAGAAACTAATGAATTTGTAATTGAGTTTGATAGTAAATATACCAGAATTAGTGCCGACACAACATCAAGTTATTTTGATGTGTTTATGAGTGGTTTAGAACCCGAAAGATATTATACTATTTTAATTAAAACAAAAATAGATGGTGGAACTCAAGTATTTGATGAAGATATAATGTTTAAAGTAGTTAATGGATAATGACATACGGAAGCGGAAATATTAGTACTACACGAGCAAGTACAACTAAAATGAAAGAAGCAAAGAATGTTAGTAATCAACTAACAAAACCTTTAATGACTTCTAAGCCGACTTCATCATTAGATGTAAAAGCAGAAAAACAATCTGTTACATTAGTTAGAGAACAATTTGATAAAAATGCATTTCAACAGACAGTAAACACCCAATTTACAGAATTAGGAGTACAAGAACCTGATTTATCATTTTTTGATCCTAATTTGGCTAATGTAGGTGATTTTTTTAGTATATATAATAATTTGTTTTTTTTAATTCCTAAAGAAGGTCCTAATTCACATACCACTTTGATTGAAGAAAGTACTGAATATGTAGATTATCAAGCTAACCAAACAGAAATACAAGCTTTATTAGATGAAATAGCAGAATTAAGAGAACAAAATTTACAGTTAACACTTGATATTGGAAATCTAGCTGATGCTCAATCAGCAATTGATTCAGCAGTAGCACAAGTAGAAGCATTAGAAGAAGAAAACGAAAGCTAAAATGAGTTTATTAAATATATCGTCTTCAATACAACAAGTAGACCCAAATGTTATTTTTACAGATGGGTTTGAGCTATCGAATCAATCTGTAATACCTAGTGAATTATACTCTGGTTCGTTTACTCCTGGTTTAAATAATATTGAATTTTACATATACTCACAGGGCATTGTACAATACTCAGATTATAATTTTTCGGATTACCAAATAACTAGCAATTCAAACCCAAACCAGGGACCACAAGGAAGTGCTCCAAATCAAACTTTTGTACAAGGGGATACTACTAATGTAATAGATTTATCACCTGAAAAAGATGTATACAGTTCGGGTTTCACACAGGGTAATTTAACAGCTATTTACAATTTTGTAAATTTAGAATTATCTTCATCTATAGATAATCCATATTATTTATCCGAAATTTCATCAGATAGAACAGAAATTAGATTAAAATCTAATTATCTTAATAATGATCAAATTCAATCTACATTTATAACATTTGAACAACAATTAAGAGAAGCTGAATTTTTTGATGAATTTTATATTTCTTTTGGTAGTAATGAGTATCATATAGGGGTAAATACAAAATTAGATATACCAGAAGAAGAAATAGTTGATGGTACACCTACACAATATTCAATTTTAATAAAATTATATGATGCTTTACCTGCTAAGTATGTAGTAGGTAATGAATTATATGTTTTAACAAAAACTGGAGAAACCCAAGCATTTGAAATAGAATTTGATGATATTGTTACTATACCAGATGATACTATTAAATTACAAGGACCTAATATTAATATTAAAATTAAAGATTTTATTAATAATTCTACTACTTACCAAAGTGAAAATGAATTATTAAGTACACAATCATCTGGTTCAAAAGATCAATTATTAAATACATTAGAACAAAAGGGTATTAAATTAACCCCTAACTATTCTACAGCATCTTTTAATGAATATGTAAACTTCTCATCAGCAAAATCAAGAGTAAATAATTTTATAACAAAAGTAGAAAACATACAAGCTTATGAAGCTGATATAGCTACAATAAACGCTATAACAGGATCTAACCCTAATGTAATTCCAATATCAGAAAGTATTGCTTCTTTATATACTAAAATTGAAAATGAAATAAAAGGATTTGATGGTTTCGAATACTACCAATATTATTCTACATCATCAGATGCGTACCCAAAAACAGGTTCTGATTACCCACAAGAGTTATTACTTACTACCGATGTAAAAGTAAAAACTTGGTTAGGAAGTGATAATGATCTTAATCAATATTATGGAGGTACCTTATTATCAGCATCTCTTTATGATGAAGATAATCCTAATTGGTTGTATTATACTATACCAACTTTTATTACAGAACAAAGTGATAATGATAATTATGTTGACTTTTGTAATATGGTAGGACAATCATTTGATGAATTATGGTTGTATACAAAAGCAATAACAGAAAAATTAAATACTACTAACCAATTAGATAAAGGTGTTCCCTTATCATTAGCTGATGATGTTATTACGTCTTTAGGTTATACTGGATTTGGGAATAACTATAATAATCAAGATAATTTTATAGGTTTAATAGGTAATAATGATGGAGATTTCCTTCCATCAACAGGTAGTGAATTAATAACACAATATATAGCTGTAAATTCTGGATCAATAACAAATTATTGGCATCCTGAATATTCATTTGAAGGATATGTTGAACAATTAACAAATAATGGATTTCCATATCCTATTGATAGAGTAAGTAAAGAAATTTACAAACGTCTTTATCATAACATGGCTTACCTTGTTAAAAAGAAAGGTACTATAGCAGGGTTAAGACAATTAATTACAATTTGGGGTATTCCAAGTACTATTTTAAGGATTAATGAATTTGGGGGTAAAAATAAAGATCAAACAGATGATTATGATTTATGGTACAGAAGGTATAATTATGCTTTTACACCTGTAGCTACATCTAATCAAGCAAGTGCATCAGCAGTTGTTCCTTGGATGCCATTAAATAGAAATTTTATAGCAGAAAGCGAATATATAGTTCCCGATGGTGTTGGAGTTAGATTTAAAACATTTGGATATCCTTCTTCATCATTTGGAGCAGGTAATTATGCGACTCAATCAATTATAGCAAAAAAATCTAATGGAACGGATGATTCAGCTATGGACTGGGCAGTTGTATTAAACTATACAGGTTCAGCATCAGGTAGCTATTCAGGATCTTCTTTTAGTGGTTATAGAAATTGGGGAGAATTAACATTACATGTGTCAGGTAATGCGGCAGATGGAGGAAATGCTATATCAGATCCAATTTATTTACCATTCTTTGATAAGGGTTGGTGGACTATTTTAGTTCAAAGGGATACACACACAACAGCTTCTAATAATAGTACAGGAACTACTTATACTTTATATGCTAAAAATAAAATATATGATGGTAATGATGGTAATAGCATAGGATTTGAAGGATCTGCTAGTATAAATTCATTTGATACAGGAGGAGCAGGTGTTTATGGAACAGGTTTATATGGAACTGGCTTATATGGAGGGTATAATTCATCTTCTATAAATTATGCTTGGAATAAATTTGGTACTACTAAATTAGATGGTATTTACATAGGAGGTAGACTAACAGGATCAGATGTAGGAGGATATATTACAAATACAGATGGTAGAGGATTTTCGGGATCATTTCAAGAATTTAGGTATTACTCAAATGATATAAGTGAATCAGTTTTTAATGATTTTGTAATGAATCCAGAATCAATTGAGGGGAATAATATAACGGGATCAGAAAGTTCATTTGATATAGTTAATTTTAGAGCTCCATTAGGTAATGAATTAGAAAATATATTCACTGCATCAGCAACGGCAGTGTATGAAGAATACATAACATCCTCTCACCCAGCTATAACTGGATCATATCCTTCAATAATAACAGCTTCATTTGTTAATCCAAATGACTCAAATACTTTAACATCAAGTTATTATGTTCAGTATCAAGACAACACAGTAAAAAGAACATATAGCAAAATTAATAGAGAAACCTATTTCTTAGATCAACCTTCAATTGGAATTAGAAATAGAATTTCAAATAAAATACAAGCAACATCAAATCTTAATTTTGGAACTGCTTTATCCCAATATGTAAGTATTCAAAAGGATCCATTTATAAGTCAAAGCTACACAGAAAATATAAATACTTTAGAAGTAGCATTTTCTCCTCAGGATGAAATTAATGATGATATTATACAATCATTAGGATATGGTGCAGTACAAGAAGCAATTGCAGATCCTAGATTTAGATCATCGTCAGATGATTATTACCCTCAATTAAAAGAAATATCAGAAGATTACTTTAAAAAATATAAAGGAAGTGATGTTTTTGCTTATATGAGATTAATAAAATATTTTGATGACTCATTATTTAAAGCGATTAAAAACTATGTACCCGCGCGTACTAGTGTGTCTACAGGTATTGTAATTAAACAAAACATGTTAGAGCGTAACAGGTATCGAGAACCACAAGTAGATATTGTTACTACGCAATCTTATGCTATTCAAAATATTCCTTTAACAAGTAAAAATTTAGAATTAACTGGAAGTATTGAATTAAATTCTGCATCGGGAAGTACAGGAGGTAGTTTAAATAAATATAACGTAACAAGTTCACAATTTGGTTACTACAGTTTAGAAACTACAGCTAATTCCCTTGTTGCAGCAGGAAGTTATAGATTAGTAAATCAATTAACGGGAACAGCAATAGCAGCTCCTGGTCAAAACCCAGTAGAATTATATGGTAATTTATATGCCGATCAAAGTAATGATACATTTAAAGTAACTCCATCAGCTGACCCACCAGCTGCTGGGTATTTAAGATCAACAAACCCAGTATTAGCACAACTAGCTTTACAAATATCAGCATCTATTATAACAGATGTTGCCCTAATAGTATCATCTTCTATAAGAGGTGAGATATTTAAAACAGATCCATTTACTCCTAATGGTACTCTACAATCTTTTATATCACCTCAATTAGATATTTTACCTGAAGAAGCATTAGCATTTTATGTACATAATGTTGGAAATAATATTTCATCAGTTATATTTAAATATGCTGCTATGAAAACATATGATTCATTAGATCCTAATTTAAATGTAGGAAGTGGACCTATGGATATTTCATCATCTGGAGACTTTTCAAAACAAGGTTATATTCAATATAACCCAACTCCAGTAGGAATTATAGGCGAACCAGAAGTAACACAAAAAGAATTTTATGATGGTGAAGTAAGTGGTAGTGCAATAGATACTTATGTAACACAATCTAATCCATGGTTAAAACCGGGAAAAAGAATTAATGGAGTCTTTAATGTTACAATGACTGGAAGTGCTCAAAGAGAAATATTATCTTCATCATTTCAAATACCAGGTACTCAAAGTATTATTTTTGAAAACTCTAATTTTAATGCTTTAAGTGGTAATGCTACTTCATCTGTAACAAGTTCACATCGTTATTTATTATCATATAATGATGAACAATATTGTCCTGAAAATTCATCATCTATCATAGATATAATGTATGCAAGTCCTTACTACTCAGGATCTGCAACAAAAGCTACTATCCCAGACAGTTTTTATACCGAAAATGCAAGTGTTAACGCTAGATATGATGGAACTAAAATTAAAAGTTTAAATTACAATTCCTTTACTCCTTCGGGAACAGTAGGACCTATAACAGAATTACCAATTGCTCCTTATAATCAGGCTACTAGGCAAGTAATTTTTCCAACTGCCGTTGCACCTAAATTTTTAGATGGCACTACAGGAAGTTGGTCAGGAGATGTTTCTTTTGGTAATACAGCAGTAATAACAAAAAATCCAATTTTTATTGCTCATTTTAATAGATCATTTGAACAGTTAGCTCTTTATAATTCAAGAGAATTTGTTATAGATTCACTAATTGAAATTCCAACTGGAGATATGAAAGGGGCAAATGCAGAAATTATTTTAAATAATGAAAATTCAATTAATATTGATGGGTCTAACTTAAATAAAAAATCAGTATCATCTGTATTTGAACCTGATAGAAAAGTTGCTATATCATACACAACATTAGATCCACAAAATCAAGATTCTTTAAGTTTAGAATCTTTAAGTGCGGGTTTAAACACTTTACAGGGTGGTGGAGTTGAATTTTTAGTTATTAATTCAAATTCTAAAAACAGAACTGTAATTGGTGAAAGATATAATTACATATTAGGTGATGCTACTTTAGCTCAAATTGTATTTAAAGGAAATCTAACAGGATCAGTATTTGCCAATACTGCTGATTCACTTGGTACTGGTATTGTAACAAGTGGGTCATATTTCCAACAAGGAACAATAGGAATATCAGCTACTGTAGATGGTAACCAAGTTCCATTTACTGGAGGGTTAATTTGGCCTATAGTTGATGGTAATGGTCGAATTACAGAAGTAGTATTTTCGGCATCAGGAGAAAATTATACACCAGGGGATGTTATTACTATAACTACTTCATCTATGGCTGTGTATGGTTATACACCATCAGTGCCAGCAGGTTCTGATCCAGTAGCATTAAGAATTGTTATACCAAAAGATAATATTCAAAACCAAGCAACCCGAAATGTCTACCAGTCACCTAATGCTATACAAATGGTGACATCAAGTAATATTATTAATGGAGAAGAAACATTTGGTTTTTTATTAAGTGGTAGTAATACAACAGGATCAGATGGAACATTTTTAGTACCCTTTGCTCAAGATTTTGATAAAAGTGGTGCTAGTACATTACCTGATGTAAACAGATGTTCAATAGGAGGCCCACAATTAGCATTATTCCATGGATATAATTATTTAGTTAAAAATGGAGTAACTAGTCAAACAATTCCACTAGCAAGTGACCCTTCATCATTTTGTAGTACAACATCACAATCAAGGGTTTTTATTAAAGATGGATTAGACCCAGCAGATCCAGCTAATTATTGGGAATGGCAACCATCATCATCAGATACACCATTTTATGAAGATGTTAATGAACCTTTTCTTATTAATAGAGGTGATGTATTAAGAGTAGAAGGAATAAAAGTAATACCATCTAGTGGTGAACAATCTCAATCAGTTGCTTTTGTTGAAGATTTCACAGTTCAAGAAATTCAAGACTATTCATATACAGGTTCTGATTTCAACCCAACAGGTGGTAGTACTGTAATTAGTAGTTCAATTAATACAGTAAATCCGTTTTCTGTACCTACTGAAAAATTCCCAAGTAACTATAATGTAGCAGGAATGCCTGATACAAAAATATTTAAACAATCATCAGGTGACTTTAATTATAATGGTTCAGCTGGTACTGGTTTAGAAATTCTTATTACTTCCTTTACGGCGGATAGTAGAGGTGTAGGATCAACCACTATATTAACTTATAATTCATTTGTAGTTGCAAATTCAACTAATGCTCAAACACAAGGAGCATATGTAGCAGGTGAAACTATTACTATAACTGCTGCCCAAATACAAGCTAAATTTGGAAATAGTACTAATAGTAATAATGTAATATTAACATTACAATCTAATAACCTTGCTCCAGAGAATGGATATCCAAATGATTTTACTTTAGAAACTATGTATAATGTACCATCATGTGCCCCAGAGTATGTAGCTTATGGTATTAAAACAATAGGACAAATGGCACTTAGTTTAAAATCATTTATTAATGTAACACCTAACCCTGCAGTTGTGTTAAATGGGTTAGATGGGGGAGCTATAACTAAATTTACAATTAGAAGACAATTAGAAAATGAACAAAAAATAGTAGTTAAAGATATAACTCCACCATCGGGGTCACAAGGAGCTTTATCTCAAACTAGAGGTGGATTTTTATTACCAAATGATATATCAGAAAAACAAAAGAATAATGCTTTAAATATTATTAATGAATTAAGAGCTAAAAACGCATTCCCTGGGGATACGGCTTCTTCAACAACAGCTACTGATAGTAACACATCTTCCAGTTAAGCTTGGAATAAAAAATAAAAAATTATATATTTATAAATAAAATACAATAATATGGGATATTTAAATAATCAAGTAATAACAGTAGATGCTATCTTGACCAAAAAAGGAAGAGAATTGTTAGCAAAAGGTGATGGTTCTTTTAATATAAGTCAATTTGCATTATCAGATGATGAAGTTGATTACACATTATATAACCCAAATCATCCTTCGGGATCTGCATATTATGGAGAGGCAATACAAAATATGCCTTTATTAGAAGCATTTCCAGATGAGTCCCAAATGATGAAATATAAATTAACTACATTAAGTAGAGGTACTCAAGTAATGCCTACTATTCAGTCAGTACCAGGCGTAGTACAAATTGCACAAGGAGCAGATATTACTATTACACCATCAACACTAAATTATCAAGGCAATACAGCTGGTTCAACCTCGGAAACTGCAGGATATCAATTTACAATTTCAGATGTTAGAGTATTAAAATCATTCACAGCAACAGGAAATGATACAGCAGCTGCTCAAGCATTAGCTACTCAAAATGCAAATGCAGTAATTACTAATGGTACTGCAACTTCACAAACTGTTCTAGGAACAAATTGTACATTAGTTGGAACTGGTAATAACGTTTTATTTTCTGGTGGTGGAACTTTATTGTATGCTACATTAACAGTAATAGGATTAGATAGTGGAGCAAGAGTACAAGTACCAGTAGAAATAAGAAGAACAACAACAACATAAAAATTAAAATATGGCGGGAGCATATCAAACATTAAACACAGACGACCTAGTAGTAAGTAATGATTCTATTACTTCTGCTATGTGGAGTGGTGGAAACCCTACTTTAGAAATATTCTATACTAGTTCTAATCAAATAGCTAGTAGTGCAGGTCAATATTATGTAACTGTTTACCAAACAGCTTCAAATGAAACAACTGCAGAAGTTCAGTTTGATGTAGCTTATGCTGATCAAGTAGGTAGCGGTAGTGAATTTTTAAACGCATTAGTAACAGGATCTACTCCTACAAGAACTAATTATGGACAATATAGAAATTTAATATTAGGGGATGAAAATGCATCTTTTATATTTGGTAATCAATCGGCATCTTATTTTTATGTGATTAATTTAGAAAGAGCAAGGTATAAACAAGAAATTTTACCTGGAACCTGGACTTTAAATTTATCGGGTTCTACATTTAATGTTAAATTAACTGACGATAGTAAAGTTGCATCAACAGTACAATTTTCAGATGCTGGTAGATATTATAATATTATATCAGGATCTGCTGGGTCAGTTGCAAATGCATCAACTGCAAATGATGCTAATGGTTGGACAATTAATTCTGGATCTTATGGTTGGGTACTCCCAGATATAAATGTGTTATTACTTAATGGACCAGCTTTAGATGGCGCAGGTGCTGATGGTGGTATTGTATTAGCTACAAGTCAATCTTTTAATTCATTAGGAGAAAATCCACAATCATTAATTAATGCTTTAAATAGAGGAGGATTAGCAACAAATGCAGGATTTACTATAAATAATAAAGAAGATGTATCTTCTGATTTTGTATTCTGTAGAGCAAAAAATAGTGAATTTAATTATTCAACAAATCCATCATTTATATCTTCATCAACCGGAGCTATATTATTTGATTCATTTATAGATAATCCAACTACGTTTATAACAACTGTTGGTTTATATAATGAAGCACAAGAGTTATTAGCAGTAGCTAAATTATCAAGACCATTAGAAAAAGATTTTACTAAAGAACTACTTGTAAGAGTTAAATTAGATTTCTAAGATGGATGGCAGCGTTCAAACAATTTAATACTAATGAGGTTGTAATAACCCCTTTCCATGCCAATAAAGGATTTAGATTTGCTGGCGATGCAGTTACTGCATCAGATGTTGGAATTGAATATTATCAAAGTTTTGATACAGAATATGTATCTGGATCTCGACCAACAGGGTTTACTACTAGATTAGATCAAGTATTAGTATTTAATAATATTAAACAATTATATTATTCAAATTATTTAACTCGTTCAACAGGTGATCCTGTAACAACTCAAAGTTTAATATTAGGAGCAAATGGAGATGAAGATAGTAACCAATTTGTAGGACCAATAACAGGACCTAGATATGATAATTATTTACAGACTTCACAAACACAATCTAGATTTTTTGCTCAATATTCTCAATCTAATAAAACCGGACCATCAGTAATATCAATTCCTTCTAAATTATATGGAGAAATGATTCCTCCATCTACATTTGAATTTGAATATACTTCTTCTCAAAATCAAACAAGAAGTTTTGTAGTTGATGATGGTGAGGGTAATTTAATGGCAACTTATAATAGTGGTGAAGCAAGACCGGGGGTTTCAGACCCAACCTTACAAGAAAAAGTAGGTGATATATTTTACTCTCAGGGGATAGCAATATTTACTCAAAAAGGTAGTGGATCACTTAGTTTTTTAGGTAAAGATGTACAAGGTGCTGCAAATCCAAATGCCTTAACATCTCAATCAATCGCTTTTTCTTCATCAATTACTATAAAAGAAAACCAATATAAATGTGTTGTTAGAGATAATGAATATTCTTACACATTAAATCCTTCAGCATTAAGACCTATAGGAGAATTAAGTAAAGCATCAAATCAACTATCAGGTTCTATTAATCTTTCAACTTATAATGATGGAGGAAATCCGGGCACATATGAAATAGAATTTGAAAACAATACAGGTGTAGGAGCAGGTGTTGGACAAGGTGGGGTTGCAACTGTAATAGTAGCCTCAGATGGTACAGTTTCAGATATAACAGTATCTAATTCTGGTAGAGGATATGTAGTAGAAGAAGGAATATTTCTAAATATGAATGTAACTAGTGGTACTGGTCTTCTTTTTTTCTCACTAACAGTAGATGATATTACTAATATAGCATCACCAACAGGATTAGTACAAGCTAATGAAACTTATTATGATTTTGCTACAGGATCATATTTTAGCCCTTATGTAACA
>MDSV01107038.1_pt1 | contig 27281 bp, 18 predicted proteins | sample 810851 | NCBI WGS metagenome assembly MDSV01 (sample SAMN05326640, study PRJNA326480) | marine metagenome | isolation source: seawater | place: Atlantic Ocean: North East | collected 2012 | reverse complement strand
GGTGGTGGATTCTTTTCACCTTATGCCGGCGATGAAGTAGATCATGAATTAAAAGTCTATGCAGATGCCATTCATGAAGGCATTAAAGAACATTGGAGCGGCTCATATAAAGTCATGATTGAACCAGGAAGAGCATTAGTCAATAATCCAGGAGTTATTTTATATACGGCTGGTGCCATTAAAGATGATCGAGGTGAGAAACCATATATTTTGGTTGATGGTGGTATGTCAGATAATCCAAGGCCGGCACTGTATGGCAGTGAACATAAACTCTTTAATATCTCTGGTGGAAAAGCTGGCGAAGACGTAGTTCATGCAGTCTCTGGTAGACACTGTGAGAGTGGAGATTTATTAGTCAAAGATGCAATGTTACCAAGTGATACTGTGTCTGGTGATATTTTAATGTCTACTTCTACTGGTGCGTATACCTTTGCTATGGCAAGTAACTATAACCGAGTTCCTAAATCTGGAGTAATTGCTGTTACAGGTAGTGGTGTAGTCGAGTTAGTAAATAGACAGAGCTTTCAAGATACGTTTATTAATGATCTTTAAGTGTTTCTAAATTTTTAATTTTAAAATTAGTAATAATTAATTCTCTTATCCCATTATCGGAAGTGTCTAGGCCCTTCTGATTAATATTTCTTGCGACATTGACTGGGTATACAGAAAACTTATTTTTTAAGTTGTATATATTTTTTGTCAGATCTGTTTCGCTATTTGTAAGGATAAAGTAGGCTCCTTTTTTTTCTATTTCATCTATCTTGTTTGCTAGAACCTCATGTTTTGTTAGATTAAATCCGTCATCATAATAAGAGCTAAATGAAGAAGTTTTTGAAATAGGAATGTATGGGGGATCAAGAAAAACAAAATGGTTTTTCTTGATTTTTTGAAAATTTATAGCTTTTTCAAATGATAAATTTGTAAATTCTACATTTTGAAAATTATGGTTCACATTCCTGATATTTTCTAAATCAGCGAATTTAATAATGTCTGTAAATTTTTTGTTAAAAGGAACATTAAATTCACCTTTTTTGTTTTTTCTATATATGCCATTAAAACTTGTTTTATTAAGTGCCAGCAACAGTGCAGATAGTTCTACTTCATCTTTTTTGTTCATAGATTTATTTGCTTGTTTTTTAATTAAATAATTAAACCTAGCTCTCCATTTTTCATGCAACTTATCTCTGTTTAAGTTTCTATTGAACTGTTCTTCTAATTCAAGAACTTTGTCTAAAAAAAAATATAATAATTTGTCATTCTTAATAGTGCTATACATTGATACTAATTCTGTATTAATGTCGTTAAGATATGCTTTTTTAATTAAATTTTCTGAGACAAGTGAAAAATATAAAGCACCACCACCAAAAAAAGGTTCGTGATACGAAAATTTATCTAGCTTAGTTTTGTGCAAGTATGAATCTATACAATAATTTAAAATTTTTAGAAGTTGTCTTTTACCACCAATCCATTTTACAACTGGACTACAACTGTAATCTTCAAATAGTTTTTGAATAAGCACTACTTTCTCTGATCAATTAAAATTTCCTCAGATGTAAAACAATTTCTTACAATTATTTAAAGAATATAATTTTGTATCTTTAAAAACTCTTTTTTTTGCCATTTCTATAATAATAGTTCTTTTTTGTGACATATTTAACATAACTCTTATTCGAAAAAACTTGCCACTAGTAAATATTGATGAAAAGAAAATTAATCAATATAACACTAATAACTACATTAATTTCATTTAATTTAGCCCCCCCAGCGTTAGCTGATGAAAGTAAGGATTTTATCGATTCAACAAATGTTGTTGTTTTAGTTGACTTTTCTGGCTCAATAACAGAAGATCCTAGATATCCAGAAGCAGAAAAAAAAGCACTTGAAAATCTTGTTAATGTTGACTGGCCAATTGATTCAAAAATTGCAATTTTAGCTTTTGGAGCTGCAGATAGCAGAAATGGTGGTAAACCATCAACATATGCTATGTGTCCTGACGAAGAAAATGCATTAAGAAGTGTTGATGGAATTGAAAATTGGATTGGAGAATGTACTTCAGTAATCGGGACGAACCCAGTTGGGCCCAACACAGATCATAACAAAGCTATTAAAAAAGCAGTTGATCTACTTTTAAATAACTCCAACAGTTCATCGTCAAAATTTGTTTTATTAATGACAGATGGAAAATTAGATGTAGACAACTTTAACCCAGTAAATCCTGATTACTCAGGATCAAGTGAAGAAAGAAACAAACAAGCTATAGAGGAACTATTTATAGAAGTATTGCCTCTTGCTAGAGAGAATGGCATACAAATTTGGCCAGTAGGATTTGGTGATGTAAATAGAATTGAGTTGAATGGATACGCCCCTGAAGGTGGTCAACCTGGACCAGATTCTTGTCAAAGAGAAATTCCTAGAGCTGTCATTGCAGAGCCTGAGGATCTGCCTTATGAAATTAATAAAATAATTAGACAAGTTACCTGTCTTGGAGAATATTTACAAGGTGAAAATGTAGAAATAGTACTTCCAGACTTTGCTGATGAAGCAACTATTAATGTTAAGCATCAAGAAGATGGGACATTTAAAATTCAGGGACCTAACGGAGAAGAGATAGAAGGTGGGGGTGAAGGTACAGAATCTACCATTCAAATAGATAATCCAGATGGAGGTAATTGGCAAATTATTTCTGATAACCCAGTTACTGCAGGTTATTGGTGGGAGAGTTCTTTTGAGCCTCAAATCTCATGTCCAGAAGACACCAATATAGTTGAAATCTCGATAGTGCCTTCAAATAATGATTCTACTTCAACAGCACTGAGTCCTTTATTTAATTTAGATTTAATAATTGATGGAAAAAAGGAGACCACACAGCTCGAATTAGGTGAAGTAACAACAGTTCAAATTGAAGAAAACTCAGTTGATATTTTTGCTGACGCATCAGTTCTAGCTATTGATCAACCAGGAATACTTTCTTTTGAACCTATTCAAACTGACTGTGCAAATTTATTAACAGTAGAGATAACGGAACCTGAAATAACTATTGAATCTGAAATAGATGAAGAAACTGTAATTTTAAATTGTGAAATCACACCAGATATAGAAGAGTGTAAAGAAGTATTCCCAATTCCGTGGTGGTTAATACTACTTTTATTAGCGACTTTAAGCTATTTACTATGGCTTTATATTAAAAGCAGAAAACTACGTGAAGGTACCTTTGTAATCTACGATTCAAATGGCGAGCAAGGCCGTGTAAGGGTTAGAAAGAATACAAAATCTCTAGCATTCACTATTGACCAAAACGCTGAACTTGGTTCAAAAGTTGTTAAAAGCAGTCCTGAGGAATATGGAGCTTATGAAATTAACAAAGGCAGAAGAGGAATAGATTTTATAATTGATGGGCCTACTGGTAGTGGATTAGCTACTCAACGCCAACTCAGTATTGGCGATGAGGTTGAACTTGAAGATGGTTACAGGCTTGCTTTTGAAGATGGAAAAAATAGAAAACCGATCATTGTGGACACAAATAACCCTTTTGAAGATAGTCAAACGAACTTTTTCGATTCAGAGGACACGCCTTCTAATGAAGAAATGGGAGACAACCCTTTTGAATAAAACAATTAAATTTTACAAAAACTTGTCACTAGTAATAGTTGTGAATACGAAAGGAATAAATTAAATGAGCGTAACGCACAGAATTTTATATGTAGGTATTGGTGGAACTGGAGTCCATGTCGGTAAAGAGTTTGAATTAGCTTTAAGAAGAGATCTTTGCGGACCAGATGGTCGCTCTCTAATTAGAAAAGGTGGTCCTTTCAAATCTTTAAGGCCATATCAATTACCTGAATATATTCAGTCACTTTATTTCGATTTTGATGATGATGCAGAACAAATTCTTCAAAAAGGCACTGATCTCAATGTTGAATTATTAAGAAACAACTCCACAGTTATAAAAAGTATTCATGCCAACGGAGCTACAAGTTATAGAGTAGCTGCAGAAATGTTGAGAGCAGATAAAGAAACTTCTCAGTTAACAAAAGATTGGCTTCCTGAAAAAAATAACGAACCACAAGTTGCTCCTTTATCTGATGGGGCTGGCCAATATCCTACAGTAGGAAAAGCTGCTCTAACGCTAGCTTTAAAAAGATCTGGTAATGAACTTAAAGCAGAAATCGATCGCGCTATTAGTAAGTTAGTACTTGCTGGTGGAATGCTACAAGCTGTAAAAAATCCAGCACATAAGCCAAAAGTACTTTGTTATGTTGGTTTTTCCGTTGCTGGTGGTACAGGTACTGGTATATTTTATGACATTATTCATTTAATTGAAAACAGACTCAACAACATCCTAGATAATGTTGAAATCAAAATTTTTCCACTAGCCTTGATGCCTTCTGCATTTATTGATAACTGGAAAATGCAAAATGTTAAAGCTGGAAAGGCAAACGCTGCTATAGCTCTTAAAGATATTGCTCAACTGGTTGAACATCAACAAAAAGATGATCAACCAGAAGACTTTAAAGTTAATTATCCAGAACCATTTGGTGCTATAAGAATGACACCAGCAACAATTCCAACTGCTTTTGTGTTTAGTAAACCTGCTTCAGTACAACAGGATGATATGTATAAGTCTATGGCTTCATTCATAATGTCGCAGGTTACTACTGGAGAAGAAAATAGTAATGTAAATCAAGATAAGTCTTTAGATAATAAAAAGACTGAGATGTCTATCTTCTCAAAATTGATTAATGATGCCTCTGAAACTGCGAGAGTAAATCAGCATGGACCCGGTTTAAACCCTTTGTCACCTGCAATTTCTGGTTCTCTTTCTATACCTATTGAAAATATTGCAGACCTAGTTGCTAAAAAGTTGATTTCTGAGAGCATAAAAGAAAGTAATAATACAACCTCTATTCAGTCTGAAAATAATGCCAAGGAAATGGGCGAAGTTCTTAACAATATGGAAGTAGGGTTTATTGTAGATCCTGTACCGAACAAACCGCAGCAATTAATTGATGAAGAAGAAGGAATAGTTCAAAGTAGAGGAAAAGAACTCTCAAAAAACATTTCCTATTTTAAAACACAGCTTTATAGGTGGGTAAATAGTTTTGATACCCATGCTAGAAAAGAAATAAGTGAAGCTGCTATGGACTGGAATCAAGAAGTTGTAAGGTTGTTATCTTCTATGCCTCTAAAACGTGTAATGAGAGTATTTCAAGGTACTAACCTAGCTCAAGATCCTCACTCTAAAGAAGGAGTAATTGGAAAGTTAACCCAATTTAGTTCTCAAATTAATAAGTCAACATCTGTTCCTGATACTCCAAAAGTTAAAGGACCTAAACAACTTCAAAGTGGAAGTAATTCAAGAATAAAAACTGAGTATTTAAAACAAATGTTGCCAGATTGGTATAAAAAAGAATTTCGAATTAAATGGCAAGACGCATGGGTGCTGCAAAGATCTAAATGGCAAAATGCAATCGATTCAATTAATGATTCATTTCAAATTTTAAATGCCGGTATAGATTCTTTTATTAGGAATACTGAAGACGATTGGGAGAACTACAGAAATAAACTTGAGAGAGAAAGTGAGCTTGTGTCAGGATTTTTACCACTATCGAGTGGCAACTTAGATTCACTAAAAGAGGATCTATTACGAAGCTTAATGAATACACCTTCTGACGAAAAAACTCCATCAGCTTTTGATACACTTTTAAATATTCTTCCCAATAATGTTTGGCAAGAAGCATGGAAGGAATTTTCAAAGAAATCAACTGAAGATATTAACGAAGCATCGCAAGAATTTTTAAACTACATAAAAATTGAATTAAAGAATAAAGTGTTAGACGAACTTCAAGAAACCTCAACTGATGGAAGCTCTTTACTACCTAACTTAAAAAACTTATTATCACGTGCTTCAAGATCAAGTCTTAGTACATCTTCTGATCAAATTAAATTATTGCACTCAGAGCTTGGAAGGATTATCCCACTAGACGCTCTTCCAGACGAAGGTGCTGGCAAGCCAAAATACACTATTTGGATTAACTACCCATTTTCGGAAAAAGATGAACAGGTAGAACAATATTTGATTAATGCAATTACTTCTGATTGGCCAATACAAGATGAAATTAAAGACAAGATCGCATGCTATCCAGTAGGTGGCGACAGTATATTTATCTCAATTTATAACCATGCAAATGGCCTTCTAAACTTACAAGAACCACGTCAGTTAATTAAAGAAATGTATGAACTTAAAAATACTCCAGAAGGTAGAGAGCTTTTATGGAGACAAAGGCTTTCAAAAGAGGGAATTTATGACCTAGCTTCTCAAAGGGATTACATAAAAGCAATTCAATACTTTTTAGTTGCTGCATGGAACGATCAAGTTGAAATATTAGAAGGCTCAACAATTCATGATGCGAAAAAAGTATGTATTCACCTTCCTAATAACAAAAATAAGATTGAATTAGAGCTTAAAAAATTTAAAAACTTTAGTACGTTAAGCGATTTGCCTAGTGCTTTTAAGAATTTGTGGATAAACATGTCTCTTGAAGATTCTTCCAATTGGGATCAATTGTTAAGCCTTATGCCAAATGGTGCTGAAGATGGTGATATTGAAGTCCCGTCTTCAAATATCTTTCCCGATATTGTATCTGATATCAACCAAGAGGAAATTAGTAAACTTCAAAAAGTCATAAAAGATCATGACGAAGCTCCAGGGGTTCGTGAGCGAGCAAGGCTAAAGTTAGAATTTTGGGAGATCTACTTACCAAAGGCTTTAGACACAACAATTGGTGCTGGAACCTACGATAAGTTAATACAATTGAAAAATGAATTAAAGATAACTGTATAAATCTTGGTTACCAATAAATTACTTTCCAGAAACGAAGAAACAGTAGAGGTTCTTGATTTTAGAAAACAAGAAATTGTAAATATTTTCAAAGACCTACCAGTAGATCAAGCACTCCTTAAGCTAAAAGAAAAGAATGCTGAAGATAATTTTTTAGGAGTCAGCAAACCATTTAAGTTATTAACAATTCCTGGCCAAAATGAAATTGAGTATTTAGTAAAAGGAAATTTTTCAAAAAACAATAACTGGTATATTTGGGAAAAGCTTCTTTCTGAATCAAACTTGAATTTAGAAATAATTGTTCTATTAACAGGTGATCTTCCTGAATATAGCATCTCAAGAAATAAGCTGTATCTTCCTGAATTTTTGACGGAAAAAAGAATTAGAATTTTATGGGTTTCTTCATACAGAGGAAATTATTGGGGTGCTGAATCACAAAATTATTCAGCAGCATTATTAAAAACTTACGACAATACAGAAAAAGCAAATTTTGAAGCGCTTTTAAAGCCATTAACTGTAATAGAGGTATTTAATACAATTTTTTTAAAGAGTAATCCTGGTGAAATTTACAATCCTGGATTGAGACAAGCTGCCTTTGGTGAGGGTTATAAAAAAGAAAGTGTAGACGCCTTGCATGAAGCTACACAGCAAATAACTGGTACTGAAAATGTTGTAAATTCAATCTTATCAGAGGATCTCTCTTTAGAGCTTGACGAAAGCTTTAAAGGAAGATTGAACCCAAAAACACCAAATTTTGAAAAAGGTATATTTTCTTTACTTAATGAAGTAGGCAAACAATCAATGATAATGAGTAGGATTTTTGGACTTACAAACAATCTTATATCAAAAGATCAAATTCCTTCACTTGGAAAAAGATTAGAAAAATCATATAAAGAATATATTGATTCCATATCATCGTATCTTTATTCAATCTCAAAAAGCAGAAATAAAGTTCAAAAACTTACTAAATCGATCGATGCTACTGATGGAATCGGTGAGGAAGAGTTCATTGAATTAATGGAAAACGATGTAGATGTTACAGCTAGTAAATCAACAATATCTTTTGATCGAAGGCCAATTAAACTTGCTACACAAATTTACTCTGAAATACTTCAGGGAATCAAAGATGGACACAATGTTTTAGAGTTCAAAATACTCATTAGAAAATTAATAAAAGAAGCAGATCCAAAAAGTCCAGAAAGAGCAAATAAAGATTTAGAAAAAATATGGGAAAAGCTAGATACAGATGATGGATTTTTAGCACTAGAAAATACAGAAGAAGAATTTCAAAAATTTGTTACTAAAAAATTTAAAGGTAAATATTTAAGATTTCTTTTAAATTTTCCTTGGACAATTCTTGATAAGAAAAAAATATTTGGTGTGATTTTAAGTCTCACAACTATCCTAGTAACAGTATTTTGGTCAATATCTACTTTTATAGCTGGTGAGCCGGGTGATCCGAGAACCTTGCCTTCTTCAGGGTTTGAAAATATTGACCTATTTATTACGAATCTATTTAGAAACACTAACTGGCTTGATGTGCTTTTGCCTTTACTTTCCTCTGCTGTTCTCATATGGATTTTGTTATTTTTGTGCGCTAGATACTTAATACAAAGCCTTGAGAGTCTTGGAAGAGATCTTTTGTTAGATGAAGTTCCAGAAGTGATATTAAACACCAAAACATTTCTATGGAAAACTTTAATAAATGATTGGATATTGGCAAAAGATAGAAAAGAACTCATTCTTTATCTAGAGTCTTTACAAGAGGTTCTTGCAGGGGTACAAATTCTTTTAAATGAAAAGTATTTGAAAATAAATAATGATAAAGAAACAATATTTCAAAACAGATATCTTGTACCAAACAAAGTTTTAGAGATAAATTTGAATTCTGTATCTGAAAACGGTGTATACAAAGACTTTGAAGGAACAGTAGGAATCTTAAGATCTGATTTAGTTTATCTACTTGAACAATCTTTTGAGCAAGAGTGGATGAAGATTAGAGGAGCAGTTGGAAGAAATGATGTACCTAACAGAATAATAGAAAACTTTAAAACTGAACTTGAACATTATGAAAATCGGTTATCTAAAAATTCGATTTTAGACATCAAGGTTGCATTAGATGTTAAAGGGTACGAGCACAGACAAGAGGTAGCCAAGGATTTATGGGCTGAGGGAGATTACCCAAGAGAGCAAGTTTTGGAACTTATGGAGCTATCTGAAACAACTGAACTAGTACATTTTTTATACCCTAATGAAGTATCCCTATTGAATAGTCGAGCAGAAGGTATAGTATTTCTAAGATTTGCTCCAATTGTTTTAGATCTCCCATCATATAAAAGTTTTATCAGAACAAAAGAAAGTAAAGTAGCCGGAGTAATTCGTCTTGTACCAATGTCAATTCAGTTAGAATATATTAGGTCAAATATTCAAAGCACTGAAATATTTACAGAATTAGTTGATCCAAGTTACTAGTAGGAAAAAATGAAAAAAATAAAAATTGAACCATTGTTACAAGAGATTTATAGGTTATCAAAAAAAGTTTCTTCAGATTTACCATTTCATGCGACAGGAATAGAAAAACAACTGCAAGAAGCCCTTGCTTATGAATTTAGAAAAGCATCAAAATCTATAGAAGCTGTACGTGAGTTTTATGCAGAGATCTATTATAAGGATTTCCCCGTAAAGGACTACAGGCCTGACTTTATGATTTTTCCAGATAAAAACTGGAATTTAGAAAAAACATTAATTGTTGAAACAAAGTTTGGGTCACTAAAAGAACTTGCTTCAGGCCGTGAAGAGCTATTTAGATATCTTTATTCTGCTCAGCAGAGCTCAATAAAAGAGTTAAGAAATGCAAACATGGGAATATTAATTTGGTGGGAATCCATGGGTACAGATATGCCACCAGGTGGATCTAAAGCAGACAGAGATACACTTTTAGATATAGATACTGCCGAATATATTCCGGGTGAATTCAAAGTCGTAGTTGAATTATGGGCTATTGAAGATTCAAAAAGGAAAAAATTTAAAAAAATTCTTTCTTTAATTTAGGATAATTTTTTTATACGAACTGTATCTATTTTTTAATAAAAAATTTAATTACTCAGGATTAATTATGGTTGTTTAAGTATCTTGACTTCCACAAAGTTCATTAATTTTTCGTTTAGCTTCACCTAAAGTCGTCGAAAGATTTTCTTCTATCGACCCATACTTTTCTTGTAGTTCCTCAAGAGATTTTTCGTTTTGTTCGTTAAATTCGTTAAATTTATCAGTAAGCTCATCTCTCTGTGTTTGACTTGTAGCAACATCAAAGTCCTCATAATATTCTTCTATGCCTTGAATAAACTCAATATAGAGTTCTAATGTATCGACAGAATAACTCATAATTTCAATACTTTGGTTTTGAGTTTCGAGAAGTAGTCTTTTTATTTCTATATATTCCTCATTTATGTTTCCTAACCCCAGTGCCTCAAACGAAGCAAGCCCATCTTTTAATAATGTTAAGTTTGTTTGGAACTCGTATAGCCCGAGTTCTTCATGTAATGCTTTCTGCTCTTCAGCAGTGAGATAGTCATAATAATCTTGGTCGTATTCAACTAAGTAATTATTATAAATATCAACAGTTTGGTTATATATTTCAACATAATAATCATCATAAATTTCCCCAAGTTCTTTATTAAATTCTTCAAGAGCATCACATGAATTTATGGGTGTAGCGTTTTCTTCTGTAGTAGTTTCTTCTACTAGGTTTAATGGAGGTGAATATAGTGAATAAGCAAGAGCCAGTAATAAAATTGTACCAAAGCCGATAAAATTTCTAGTTTTCTTTTTATCTCTTCCTTTTCTTACCTCAAGAGCATCTTTAACCTTTTCTTCAGAAAAAAGAACACTTTCTTGGAAATACTCTATGATTGCATTACTAAAATTTTTATATGTAAGTGACTTTAAATCTCCTGACATTTCTCGCAAAATAGTACTCTTTGAATTTCCAGCTTGATAACTTTCAATATCTGTATTGAAATTCTCTACATTATCAATAAAAATTGGCAAAATTAGATAATTTGGATTATTATTTTTAGCTTTTAATATTTTAGGAATTTCAACATTGTTTATAAAATTACTTGAAGAAGAGTTTTTAGAAACAAAAACAAGAGCACCCTCACTATTTTTAATAGCTGTTTCAATGCTATCTTTATAACGATCTCCCAAGCGAATTACCTGTGAAGACTTATCAATTTTTAGTTTAATCTCTATGCCAGACGCAGCTTTTACCGCGGCCATAAACTCAAGTTCGAAACTTGCTATAAATTCATAGTCTTCCCTTGAGTAGCAAACAAATAAACTCTTCACCTAAAAATGATAACTACAACTTGGTTGTTTATCTATAGAATTGTCGAAACTTGTCACTAGTAATTTATGTGGAAGAAGAAAAAAACACAGTATGGCCCTATGCAACAGCCTTTGTTTTGCATAGGCTATATAAGTTAAGAAAAAACAGTAGATTTATAAATGAACAACAGAGCTCATTTTATTACTATGAAGAGGAGTAAACCATGACATTGATAGAGGCATTTAAAAAAGTTTATATAGAGGATATTTTTACAATACAAGGCCGCGCTTCTCGTAAAGAATTTTGGGGGTCAGAGCTTATATTTCTACCTTTGTACCTGGTGATTGCATTTATTGGATACATTTTCTCTGAAGGCTTTGGTGACTTAATTGTCAATATTGGATCAATCTGGAGTACGATAGCAACTATTACTGTTGTCATTAGAAGAGCACATGACGTTGGAAAAAGTGGATGGTTTATGCTTATCCCTTTTTACAATTTTTTCTTGCAGGTGATACCTAGTGAACAAGCTTCAAACAGATGGGGAGAACCTAGACCGCATACAATCGTAGCTAATGAAGGCATAGAAAATGAAGGTGGTGATTATATTGACAATAATTAAACCTGAAATTGGCCCTGGTTTCTTCGACGATCTTGGTTCAGAAGATATGTCGATTTTCAAAGCATTTAATGAACTTATCGCTAATTCTATAGACTCATGGATTCAAAAAGGTAAAACAAAAACCTCAAGGGGTCAGTTAACAATAAACATACATTTTGAAGAAAATGCCATCATTATTTCAGACAATGCTGCAGGTATGAACAAACAAGACATGATAAATGCAATGGGATTTGGAGTTGCGCAAAAATCCTCTAGTGAATTTGGTGAGGATTTAATGGGAACATATGGATTTGGTCTAAAAGCATCTACATCCGCACTCGGGAGACATTTTGAAGTAATCTCAAAAATGGCAAACAAAAAAATAATACACTCAGTCATGCCAATTGGAAAAATGAAAGATGAACAATCATGGCAGTCTGATATAGAAGAGAAAATAAATTCAAAAAGTTTACTAGAAGAATCTGAGATCAAATCTTATTTGAAACTTGGTAAGACAGATTCTGGAACAATGGTTTACATTTCAGACGTTAGGCAGGGTCTAAACCTTGATGAAATTATGATGAACAAATCATTGCTGCTTATGGAACTAGGGATTGCATGGAAAAATTTTATACAAAACAATAATTTTGGTAAGCCTGTAAAGATATTTGTCGATGGAGAGTTAATTGAAGAACCAGAAAAAGGTTATAAACAAAAGGGCATGCTGCCTAATTCGTTAATTAACTTTACTGAAACAATAGAGTTTACATCAAATAAAGACGGTAAAAAAATTGAACACGAAGAAGTAATAACTGGCTCAATATGGGTAAACACAGAAGGTGGACAATTTGGGGATTCTGGTGGTTTCAATACTTACAGAAAAGGACAATTGGTTCAACGAAATGATAACCTAATATTTAAAGTAACTACAGAGAACGCAAGAGTGGAGGGCGAGCTTTATTTAGACTTTATTCCAGCGAATCAAAGGAAAACCTATTTTGATGAAAAACACCCAGGTTACGTGGAGGTAACAAAGTTTCTTAAACAACTTGTACCAGGAGGTATTGTAAAATCAAGCGTGTTAAATATTCCAGTAATATCAGATCCGACTCTTCTAAATAAATGGATGGTTGAAAAATGGTATACACATTTTATGAATTTATATCCCGAGCTAGAGTTACCAAAAGAATTAAAGAGAATAAAAAAAATAGATCCTTCTCCAGAGCCCCCAAGTAAACCAATCCCTCCTCCACCAGGTAGCCCAATTCCACCTAAACCTCCAGAAGAGGACTTCGAACCTCTTTCGGAGGATTCATTTAAGTTTAATGGTGTGGTTTATACAATAATTTATATTAAAGGGAACTGTGGTGGAAACATTTTTGCTTATAAAGTTGATCAAAACAGAATTCAAATAAATGTTGACGACAACATTGATGGGATAAATAAAAAATTCCAAAAAGACTTAACAAAAATTATAAACGAACCAAGTGGAAGTGGTTATGCAAAAATTGCAAAACAATTGATTACGCAGAGTGTAATTCAACAGTTTCTTACAAGAACTCTAGGCCCTAATGAAGCTTTAAAACAGTCACAAAAGTGGATGAAGTTTGTGAACAAATAATGATAACGAAATCAAAACTATACGAGATTAAAAAGAACTGGGATAAGCTTGAAAAAGCTATTAACCACCCTATAAAGGTACGTTTAGTAAATGAAATAGTATCTTTATTAGATTCAGAAGATTACTATGAAGAAACTGCAGACCACCTTGACACTACAACTCTTAAATTAAGACACTATACAGAACTCTCTTTTCTTGATGATGAAAAGTTTCTTTTTTTATTGAACCTTGCTGGTGGAAATTTAGATCTTTGTTATCTTTTTTATCATTTTCCTGATGAAGAATTAAAGAAGTTTATTAAAACATTTAAAAAAATTTCAAATGTAGAAAAGTTAGTTAGTATCGCTGCAGAACGGCTAGATGATTTAAATGTAGAGTGGAAGGTAGAAAAAGAAAATCCTTGGATTGCAAAATTACAAAGTTTAGAACCTGATGTATGGGCATCTTTAGCTGACGATTCTGAAGGTTGGATTGATTTTAAAAAAGATAATACCAAAAAGATAAAAAGATTTTCTACACATTCAAACCATACTGTCAAAACATGGACTTGGCTATACGATCTATGTCAACAGAAATATACCCAGGGGTTGATTATAGAAAAAAACCACAAAGGAATTAAATTAGAACACCATATTGAGATAATCAAGGCACTCTCGCTTAAGTGAATCTTTTATCTGAATTATCATTTAAAGGAAATTATAAAACCTCTGATAATTTTTTAAATTCTGTAATTAAGCCATCTCTTCAAAAAGATATAGTTTCATTTTCTGCTTTAAGTGCCTATTTCTCTGTTGACACCCTTGTCCTTTTGAGTGAAGAGTTAGATTCATTTTTTAATAAAGATGGTGTATTAAGAATAGTAGTTGGAATACAACAACCCGATCATCAGTTACTTGAAGCTGCACAAACTCAATTGACAAAGAAAGATATTGCTATTTTTAAAAAAAAGATGCTTGAAGATGCTGCACTATTAAAAGATGAATTTAAAAAATCAAAACTTGCTGTATTAGCTTTTTTAATTCAAGAAAGGAAACTAGAAGTAAAGATTGCACAATACGTTCATGGTGACTTTCATCCGAAAATTTATATTATTGAAGACAGCAAAAAAAATGTAGTTGTTGTTGAAGGCTCTGGAAATTTTACAGTTAGAGGACTTTCTAAAAATTTTGAAAAATTTTCTTTATTTACTTCATGGGGTGATAAACACAGACTTTACCCCAAAGATGGCTCAGAAAGCAGTATTGAACTGTTTGAAAGCATATGGAATGGTGATGAAAAGGGATTGCTTGTTGAAAGTTTAGATGAAACTTTTGCTAAAAAATTATTAGAAGTGGTAAATGTAAGTCAAAAATCTGAAGTACAAGACACACTCAGTTTATTTAATGATTCGTTACTTAAAAGATTTAAAAATCTTTTACAATCTTCCCCTATATATGCCCAATTTAATCTTGGGACATCAGCCTTATTTCCACACCAAATAAATTCAGTTCAAAAAGCTATGACGATGTGGCCAATTAGAATTTTATTTTCTGACGAAGTTGGTTTAGGTAAAACTTTAGAGCTAGGAACTATGATTGCATACCTGTATAAACATAATCTAATTAAGAATGTTCTAATTCTATGTCCGGCACAATTAGTAAATCAATGGCAAGATGAAATGAATGATCATTTTGATCTAAATTTTAAAATTTACGATCGAAAAATAAAAAAATGGGTTGGAGTAAATCCTAAAATTGAACCACCTTTAGACCAGGAACAGCCTATTCGTTACAACAAATCCTTTCCCGATTTAGCTATTATGTCAAAATCTATGATTGGAAACTCTGTGACAAACATATTTAGCGAAATAGACGAACTACCAGATCTTTTAGTCGTAGATGAAGCCCATCACGCTAGAGGACATATGCAGAGGAATAATTCTTTTCATACAACTATTTTTAGAAAAATTTTAAAACAGGTAGCGCCTAAATTAAACCATATCGCTTTTGCATCGGCCACTCCGATTAGAAAAAATATAGATGAGTATTACTATTTGCTTGAACTTCTTGGTTTGGATTCTTTAATGTCTCCACAAGAATATGATGAATGTCTTTATATATTTGATAACTACTTTAGAAAAGAGGAACTACAACTTGATCAACAATATTTTATTGCAAAAATGGTCAGAAATTTAGTCTCTAGAGGATCTAGGGAAGTTTTATGTACCGGACTAGTAGAAGAAAAAATATATGACGAGATAAAATCAAACCCAAAAATTATCGATGACAATAATTGGCTATTCATTAACTTTGAGCACTTGATAAGAATTTGTGTACTAAAAAATCCTACAAGATTATTAACAGCACGAAATGTTCAAGAAAATCTTAAAAAATATCCGGAAACATACAAAATACCAGAGAGAAAACTACTTCAAACTCCGATCACTAAAAAAGACGTAACTTATAATCTAGAATTTTTTTATGAACAGTTAATAAACTATATAGACACATATTACGAAATGACGCAGTCTGCATTAACTAAAAAAAGAGTAAATCTTGCATTTAGAAAATCTGGAATGAAAGAGCGTTTTGTTTCTAGCTTTTGGTCTGCGAGGCAAAGTATAAAAAATAGACTATCTAGATTAGATGAAATCTTGATTATGGCTGAAAATAAAATTTTACAATTAGAGATTTTTGAAGATGAAGATTATGAATTTGATGATGAATATGAAGAACAAGAATTTGAAGAATCAAAGAAAATTAATTGGGATAAAGTAACTGATTTTGCCATTAAAGAACAGCAGTTTCTTGAAAATTTACTTGTATACGCGGATGAAAAAATTATTAAAGAAGCTTCTGAAGGTAGAGATCCAGATCCTAAAATCAATGCCATTTTTGAGTTATTATCCAAGCATTTTAAAAAAAATAAAGAATTTAGTAAGAGTGAACCAATATTAATATTTTCTAAATATACAGATACTTTAGATAAAGTTACAGAATCTGTACTTACTTTTTTTGAGGAAGAGTATGGATTAATTCCTGGATACGCAAATTACAGAGGTGACAATCGAAGCATTCGACTTTCAGGCAGTAAAAAAGAAGTTGAAGCCAGCAAAAAAAGAATTACACAAGCTTTAAAAGACAAAAAGATACAAATAGTATTTTGTTCATCAGCTGCAAACGAGGGATTAAACCTACAGGCTGCATCTGTGATGATCAATGTTGATGTCCCCTGGGTTCCTAGTGAACTTGAACAGAGAATTGGTCGTATTGCTAGACTTGGACAGAAAAAACCAGTCGTTACAGTACATAACCTCTGGTATCCAACTGGTATTGAGGCAGAAATATATAGAAGGTTAATTCTACGACAAAAAGATATGTGGTTTGCTATTGGAACATTTCCGGAACAAATTGGAGATGAAATAAGAAATGCTGTAGATAATCAATCAGATTTTCAATTTGATAAAACTCTTGAGAGGTTAAATGAATTAAAAGATTCTGCTGAAATGTCAGTACTTAGAAGTTTATGGAGTTCAGATACATTACAGAGTGAACCTTGGGGAAATATTTTTAGAGAAAATCTTTTAAAACTGATACAAGAACTAGATATAGATCATGAAAAACTTGAAACTGAGGCTGGTGAAATTGGTGTATTAACCTTTAACTCAAAGCAGTTTGATGAACTATTTGAATCATCTTTAGTTAAAAAAGACCTACCGGTTCAGCTTTTTGGTTTAATGTGTAATTTGGAACTTTGGGGATTATGCTATCTAGATAGTGACGACCAGTCATTACAACTTATTGATCCCATGGATCTTCCAGATATTCTTGCAAGCCTACTTATTGGAAAAAAGAAATTTATAGAGACAACACCAATCCAAGATGAGATAACTTTAAAACAGCTAATAGACCATTATAAAAATACTGAACGACCTACTCTTATTCCAAAACATCACCAGTTCAATTTATTAGACAACCAACATGAGCTCCCTTTTGATATTGATGGAGTACTGGAACTTTCCTTTTTAGGCTTAGTGAATCTTTCATAAGATATCAGTTTTTTAATTAGTGAAAGTACTTTACAATATTACTCATGGATTATAGAACTTTCTTTAGTCGTGAAGAATGGGATTTGCTGAGAGCAGCACCATTTAATGTTCAGGTATTAGTTTCTCAAGCAGATGATGAAAGAGAGTTGGATGAGATAGGGCCTCTTCTTGATATTCTTTTGTCTTATAGTGGCGATCCTTTTATTGAAGAAATATTTAGAGACACATTAGAAGCAACAGAGGAATCAAGGCTACTTATAGAACCAAGAGAAGCAATGAATCAGGTTTCATCAGCTATACAGTTGATAAAGAATAATATTGCAAACAATACTCTTAGTAAAGACACACTCAATATTTTCTGTGCTCAGTTATTACATATTGCCGAAAAAACGGCAGCAGCCGATATAGAGGGCTTAGAGGCAGAAGAAGATAGTATTATTAATTTACTAAAACAGAAATTCTCTTAAATGTCACTTGAATCGATATTTACACCTGATCAAATAGATGCTCTTTCAAAAGCACCATTAGATGTTGCTGTATTAGCAGCAGAAGCAGATTTTGAATTAGAAGATATTGAATTACAAGAATTAGAGACCCAGTTAATTTCGTACGACGGGAATGAACATGTTAGAGAATTATTTTTAAAGGCAAAAACATTGTTAGATAATGAATTCACTTACTCACTATCATCTTCAAGAGACAACTTGTCTAAGTTAAATGAGATATTATCTTCACCTATAAAATATGACGAATGCATACCTGAGCTTAAGAGAGCGTTATTAAGAATGGCGATGGCGGTAGTAGTTATTAACGATGAAATTACCGGATCAGAGAAAACTCAAGTCGAGGAAATAGCTAACTACTTAGATTGGTCCGTTACTGATATTTAGTCAGATTTTATGGACCCTGATAAGGTGGGGTAAATTCAAAACCTCCCCCTTGGCCTGAACTTGTGACATAAAACTTTCCAGAACTTGGTTGGTAATAGCCGGTCCAATTACTCAACCAACTTGCAGAATTGTTTTCTGCCCAAAAATAAGCTTGCGTCTTTCCATCAGCTGTTTGGTTTACAAGACCAACACAATTTTGAGCACATTGAAATCCAGTAGTCAATACTTGACAATTACTTACATCTAATGTTCCGAAAATATATAGCTCATTGTCAGGAGGTGCTGGAAAGGTGATCCCAACACAACTAGCATTTGTAGTTGTAGTTGTAGTTGTAGTTGTAGTTGTAGTAGTTGTAGTAGTAGGCGAAGCCGACATTCCGTAGCAAGCACTTGGAAAGCTGCCATAAACACTAGACCAGTATCTTGAGTTACTAGTGAATGTGTTTAAAGAAGCGTGACTACTTTCAAGAGTTTCGGAGCGACCGTATTGATCTGTAAATGTAACAGAAATAGTGTAGTTTGTATCTGCAGATAATCCAGTGACTAAAAAACCACCGCTTGTGTTGCTGTAAGTGTTTTTTTGAACACCATTTGCTCTAATAACAACATCTACATTTAGATAGTCTGTGTAACTAGTTCCACCCCTAATACATATTTGGTCTGAAGCCACCCAATTTGCATCATCTAGAAAAAAACCTGTTGGAACCCTTTCAGTATGCCATGAAATTGTTGACGATGAAGTGTTCTGGTTAGGACTATTGTCATAAGCTGTTAATGTACAAGTTGCATCAAAATCATGATCTCTTTTCCAATATTCAATTTCATCGCCACTAGTATCCCATGGATCATTTGAGCCACTATTGATCCAAAAGTAATTTCTACCACCTGTACCTATTTCTTGCGTAAAAGATTGTGCTATTGCGGCATTTTCAGATTTTGAACAACTTATAGAATATTTTAAAATTCCTGAATCATCGCTTGCATTCCATACTAATTTTGCATTCCAAGTATTCACTTCAGCAACAGAAAAGCCAGAAATTGTAGGACCAACATTATCGACGATAGTTGTAGTAGTGGTGCTAGTAGTTGTAGTAGTTGTAGAAGTTGTAGAAGTAGAGGAGGAGCTAGAGTCATCTGAAGACCAAGTTGTAAAAATTACATCAGAGGTAGAAAAGTTACCAGCAGCATCATAAGCATCTATAGAGAATGTATATTTTTTTCCGCTTGTTAACCCCTCTACTTCTTTTGAGGTATTTGAACCTTGATATATGACGAAAGAACCTTCTCTTAATGTGTAATAGCTAATTCCGACATTGTCTACAGCTGACCAACTGATGTCTACTGTTGTATAAGTTATATTTTCAGCAGTCAATCCTTTATCAAAAGTTGGAGCAACTGTATCTACGGAATTAGTAGTTCCCAAGGTAGTAGTGGTAGTTCCCAAGGTAGTAGTGGTAGTTCCCAAGGTAGTAGTGGTAGTTCCCAAGGTAGTAGTGGTAGTAGAATCCTCAATTGATCCACTTAAGTCAATATTTTGCAAATCATCTTCTAGATTCAAGTTTAAATTTAATTCTGCAACTTCAGCAATACTTTCTTTTAAGCTTTCATCATTTGTAAGTGAGTCTAAATTTTCTACAGAGTCTAATTGATCAGCTAAAAACCTAACTGTTGCTGAGTCAGCATCTACTTCTCCACTTTCAACTCTTTGTTCATAAGCAGCTATAAGAATTCTTGCATACGCATCAGTAGTAGTAAACCAACCTAGACCTAAAACTATACTAAATACACCTAACGCCCATCGAACTTTTTGAATACGACTTAATTTTGTTATTAATTCTTGACCAGGTGATAATGTACCTCCTTTAAGCACTTGGGAAATGTTCGCATTAATATTTTTAAAAAATCCCTTTCGCATTCTGCTTGAGAGATTTTCTAAAGTATTTTGTTTTTCAATATCATAGATTTGAAAAAAGTCTAAAAACTTGACTTCTTTAGAGTCTTTTAATGTTGTGAAAGTATAACTATCAAGCTCTTTTTCCACATCTTCTAAAAATATTGGAAAAAAATTAAAGTTATCATTAGGGTCTCTTAGTCTTTTTGAGATTAGAGGTATCTCTAAACTTCTTATTGGTGAATCTGGTTTCAAGGCATTTTTTGATATAAAAAATATTGCTGCATCTGAATCATTTATTTTTTTTCTAATATTATCTTTCCAAAGTTGATTAAAAGGTACTTCTTCATCGTCAATAACTATCTCAAAATCTCTAAACTTCTTTATTGTTTTGAACTCAGCAATATCTAAAGTATCTTTTCTGGAATATGATATGAAGACTTTTTTATTCATAATTGAAAATAATTCATTTTGAAAGATTGATTTTTTCTATTATTTCGTTAAAAATTTTTAAAAAATTATTTAATGTCTTTTCATCAGATAATTTAGCTAAATCAACAAAGTGATCCCTTTTTGTAAAGGCATTGTTATTTGAAACTGATTCAAGGTTTTGACTATTTTTTATTAAATTAGCCCCAAATTCAGAAAATCCTATTCGAGCAAATTTTTCAAGAATAGAAGATTGAAATTCAAAATCATTAAATGGGCTTTTGTCTTCATTTGAATAATTTTGAGTATTCCACCAGAAAGAAGGTGAAATAGTTCCTCGTACTCCAACTCTAAATAAAAAATACTTATCTTTAGATGTTTTTTTTCCGTCTTTCCAATATATCCAACCTACCGAACCAAGATCAGGACCTGACGTGTTTTGACCCCAGTAAATTGTGCCCAAATTTTTATTAATTAAATTTTCTTCACCCCAAGAAAGTAATTTATTAAAAATAGTTTCGTATTCTTCATAATTTTTCTCATGATATTTTTTAAGCAAAGAAACCATATCATCTTTGGTTAACTTTTTCGTTTTGGCATCTAATTTTTCAGCATTTAATAAAGTAAATATTTTTGCACCTTGTTGTGATGGAAAAAACCATGGAGTTTCTTCTTTGAAGTATTTTGACTTAGAGAAATTATTTTCTGTTAGAAATTTATTCAGAATATGTAACTGAATATTTCGCTGTGCAGCAATATCTTCTGGCGTATAGTATCTTTGGCTCACATCATCTGGAAAATTAGACCATCTCTCTAAAGCGTCTTTTTCAAAAGCTTGCCAGTCATCTTTGTTTTTAGGATCATGTATATCTGGTCTTTGTGTTACCAAATCTTCTTTTTCTTTTAATTTTAAATAGTTTTCCGGAAGTACATCTCGAAAAAACTCTACAGCTTTTTCATTAAAGGTAGAATCATTCATAGAATCTAAAGGCTCATTTGCACTTGGAAATATTTGAAACTGCTCCAAGTCGGGCTCATAATCCCAATCACATGTGCCTAACAATACAGGAAGAACTCTAATTCCTTCTTCAGAGTATTTTTTTAGTAGCACCTTTAATTCGTGTTCCATTATGAAATCTGAAGCAAGAAAATTTACACTTATCATAAGGATTGCAATATCAGTTTTTTCTAGAGCTGCGTCAATTTTTTTTCTCCATTCATCACCATGATTAATTCTCTCAGTGTCTCTGAATATCTCTATTTCATCTCTTCTTTCCCTAGGTTTTCCATGCTTTAAAAACTTGTCTATAAGATTATCTTCAGTTAACGCATCATCGCTAGCATAAGAAACAAAAACAAAATTAGGCTTGTTATTCATACATATAAACCTAACTAATTATCAATAAAAGGAAAATAGAAATATTAGAAATTGGGTAAGTTCTTCAAATTTGTAGTTAATGACCATGATTTATGCTCATTTGAAATTCTATTCTCTACGTCTGAAACAAACTCAGAAAATACACGCTCATCTTTTTTTACATCGTTATCACTATCATTTATTTTTCTTAAGCTTTCTCTAAGATCATTAGCACTTTTTTTATAAGCTATGCTTAATCTTTCGTGCTGAAATAAACTATTTTTAGATTCCAACATAAAGCCCAGTGCGACTGCAATAGAAAACCAGTCAGAATCGTTGATAAAACTCCAGTTTGACCAATCAAATAATTTAACAACCCCAAATAAAAGACCCACTGCAACAGTAATTGCAAACCCCCATCGATGTCGTTTTTCTTTTTTTTCCATAATTAAGTATTTTTTTTCATACCAACTTAGCTGATCTTCTATTCTCTTAGTTTTATAAATCTCTAACCTTTCTAAAAAAGGCTTATTTCTATGAGAAGTAGTATTGGTGTCTAATTCTAGAGAAAACTCAATCGGAGTTCCTCCAACGTCAAGTATGTTATCCCTGTACTCAGAAATTTTGTCCTGAATATTTCTCTTTAACATCTCCTCATAATCTTTTTCATCTCCATCATCACAGGGATAGTTATCACCACCGACAATATATTGATACCATTCAGATTTTATTGATTCTGCAACGACTCTTGTATAGGTCCATTGTTCGTTTAGTTTTCTTGTGTTTTTTATTCCATATAAAAGTAATGAAATCCCAGTAAAAGTGATACCAAGTCCTAGAGGCAATTTCTCCTTCAGTGCAAGATCAACAAAACCAGCACCTAGGAAAAGAGTTATCAGGAATGCGTTGGTGAGTCTTGAGTTTGCTGATTTTAGTAAAGCTGATTTAGCATCAAATTCTTCGCCTATGTAAGCATTAAATGGTGGAATAGTTTTATTCATTTCTTTTATTATCATACAGTAGTTACTAGTAGCAAGTTTTTTTAAGTTAAACTAAATTCGCAAAAAAAACTCAGAAAATGCTACTTCTGCAATATCTTCATCTAAAGTAGAAAAAATTTTGTTAACAACAGCTCCTATCTTTTCTAAAACTTTTTCTACTTCTTCTCGATCTCTAAACTCTACTGTTTTTGCAAGAGCATTTATTCTTAAATTCCCATCTTTTAGGTGTTCTCTGATAGTAATTACTTGATCTTGAATACCTAATTTCTCGATTTCTCTTAAGCAATCACCCACTGCTTCTTTAACTAAAAGTATTTCTTCTTGGTTGAGGTCACTCAAGGTCATTTGACTACCTAAATCGATTGGAAAGCTAACATGCCCATAAATTTTAAATGCTTTTTCAGTGACAAACTCTGGTGGCAGAAATCCAGGTATAAGGTCTAGAAATATAATTTCAAGAATATTTGGGGTAACCTCGGTCTCCAAAGTATCACATATGATGTGAAACATTTGAGACAATATAGGAGTTGAGTAAATCCTTGGTGCTTGTAAAGCATTTGCTTTTGGTGGTTCCTCTCTAAAGTTTCCTATTCTTGAAATGACATTTTCTATTTCTTCATTTGAGGGTTCTCGTTGTTCAGGAAACTTGTTGGTAAGAGTAAAATAATCTTCTTTAGGCCCTCTACTCCTGGCGAATTCAGATGTCTTATCATCTACTAATTCCTCAATCCTCCTGAGTAAGCGATCAATTACAGTCGTGTCTCTTTTTGCTGCAAGCACTCTTCTTATAGTATTTCGAAGATTTCTATTTATGTAATCTGGACCATTTTTAAAAATTTCTTTTAAGTTAACAAAAGATTCTTTCAGGCTTGATGCCATTAACCATTCTTGGACATCTGAATTCAAGTTCATTACCCCATCGTCTCCATTATGGTCAAACCTATATTTTTTATATGCCCAGGATTTATAACCTTTTATAAGAACCTGCTTGCATTGCTGCTCTATTTTGTTGTAAAACTCTAGCTGGAGATCTTGAGATAACGAATTTAGATATGATGCAGGTGTATTTTCTTGAGAGTAATGCACTTCAAATGCATTAAATAATTTAGTACAATCTTCACTACTTATATCTGCAGAATTAGCTATAGCATCATCCATACGTCTTATTTTACAAAACTTCTCACTAGTAATTACTGTATGAAGAAAGAAATATATAGAATATTAAAAAATCCAGCAACAAAACATGTTGCACTAAAGGCGATCAAGCAAGAACTTGAACAAATTACTAACTCATCGAATATTATTAATTTACTAACCGACAACAAAGTCAAACATGACACTCAATACGTCAGAACAACAGTATTTGTAGAAAACAAAAAATTAGTAAATTTTAGGAATTTAGATAGAGTTCAAAATAAATTACAAAAAATGTTTGGGTTAAAGTTTAAAGTAATTTTTTGCGAAGCCAACCTTAGTGTAAAAGAAGAACTTCGTTTATGCGGACTAGAAGGATCAAGTACAGTTTCATTTATTGACCTTGAAAATTTTGTAACGCCTATGATGAATAATGAACATAAAGTTCAAAATATTAAGAACCTCATAAATAAATCACTAGTTTTTTTACAAAATCACTCATTAATAATTTGTGCAAATGGAGAATTATTAAATATTGTAAAACAAGAGTTCGCAAATTTCGTAGATTCATCTCATATTGTTTTAATACAGACTGGTGGAAAAGACTGTTCAGACTTACGTTTGGTACAAAGTATCCAAAAGTTATTTCAAATTAAAAAATTAGATAAATACCAGCAAATAAATTTAGCTTCTGGAGATGGATTTTTTATTGGGATTATTGAGTTCTTAAAGAGTAAAGGAATTAATGTAAAAATTTACGGACAGAAGAAAACTACGCATCATCAGATTCACTCCCAAACAAATTATATTCCACTAGATAATCAAAACCTTGTAGTTTCTTCATTGTAAAATATGAATAAATATGACCCCTTTGGTAGTGATGAGAACCCATTTGAGCAGAACACAGATCCCCTTTTAGAAGAAGAGGAAGTAAACACTGTACCTAAATTTCAAAAGAAATATATAAAAATCGGATTTCTATCAATAGTTTTTGTATTAAACGCTTTTTTTATTATCAATACTATTTTTAACAAAGATAGCAATATTACTACTAGCTCAGAAAAAGTTGATACGACCACGTTACCTACAATTTCTATTCCTGAGGTAGTTTCTCCAACTACTGTCATCATTGTTCCAACAACTACAACTACAACTCTTCCAGTTTCTACACAACAGGAAACATTGACAATTTATGATAATGAAGAAGTTGCTCAGCTTAACAAACCAGATCAGACATCTATTATTAAAAAAACAATTCAAGTAATAGCAAAAGGTTGTGGACTTGGTTCAGATGACCGGGAGGCATCGACAAACCTAGGCTCTGGTGTACTTGTTTCTTCAAATGGTTATATAATTTCCAACTCCCATATTTTAGATGATTGTTATGGAGAGATATATATTGCAACTACAGATAATCCAGACACAACCACAGAGATAAAGTATCTTGCTGAAATAATAGAACAAAGCAAGGATCTAGATTTAGTTTTATTAAAAATAGTTTCTAGTTTTGACAATCTTCCTGTTGAAGATAATTTTGAATATTTTCAACTTTATGAATCAACACAACTTCAACTTGGTGAGACTATAAGTATTTGGGGATATCCTACAGCACGTGGTGATGGTATTAGCTATAACTTAAAAATTAATTTAACCAAAGGGACGATTAGTGGATTTGAAAGCGATTTTGAAGAGCAACGCGGCTGGATTATTACCGATGCAGACATTACATATGGTAATTCAGGGGGGGCTGCATTAGATAATAATGGTCGATTAATAGGCATTCCAACACAGGGAGTGACTGAAGGTGCTTCTTGGATTGGATATTTACGTTCTGTTGATGTTATCAAGGAGTGGTTAAGTCAAACTAATAATGAAAATTTATTAACAAACTTTTCTTACCCACAACTTTTGATTCGTGAACATAATTTTAATAATATTCCACAATACAATCGTCAAGATTGGAATTCATGGATAGATGATGATTTAGACTGTCAAAACACTAGACATGAGAATCTTCAACTCGAAAGTTATGTAAATGTTTTATTTACCAAGTCAGATAATTGTTATGTTAAGTCAGGAAAATGGTTCGATCCTTACAATGGGAAGTTTTTTTATTTTGCTTCCGATCTAGATATCGATCATTTAATTCCTTTATACAATGCACATATATCGGGTGGTTGGAAATGGGACAGTAATAAAAAAACAGAATTTGCAAACAGCCTTGAGGACTCTGACATTCTTATAGCTGTAAAAAACACAACAAATAGGGAAAAAAGCGCTTTTGCTCCTGATGAATGGAGACCTCCCAATGTTAGCTACTGGTGCGAGTATGCATATGACTGGATAAGAATTAAGTATGAGTGGAATTTATCTGCAACTCCAAGTGAGTGGACTAGTCTTTTAGAAATGATCTCAACATGTCCTATAAGCTTTTCATACGAGGATGCAAAAAATAAAGAACATAATATGAACATAGAAAAAGTTTTAAAGTATGAAAAATAATTACCCTTCTTTGTAAAAATCACAATTTTATTTAAAATCCTTTCAGAACTTGTCACTAGTAATTAGTGATGAAGAACAAACTCACAGAAATCAATCTCTGTTTAAATTTTGGAGGGAAGTTAGCAAAAGCAATTTATCATTGGGTTAAAAAAATGCTTAAACCCTTGCATATATATTTAGCTGCAACAATATGGATTGGGAGCTGGGGGATGTTTGCGGTTGACCAAGTAAGTACAACAATCAATAATGTAATTGAAAGATTGGAATCACAAGAAAGCTCTGTTTTGTTACCTGGATACGTTATCCATGAAAAAAATGGAGTAAAATTCATGATCAAAAGCGAGACCGCAGAAAAAATGGGTGTTGTTACTCTTGATATGGAATGTGATAGTTCTGAATTTTGGGAGAAAATAGATTACGAAGTAGATCTCGAGACACTTGAATTTGTTATTGATTTTAATAATTTAGATTACAGAGAGTACAAGATAAGAAACCTTTATCTTGCTATTGAACCTCATTCTCCTGTGGCAGCTGATTGGAACATAGCAAGTAAGGGTTTTGAATATCATAACTTTTCTAAAACCCGAATACCATTTACAGAAGAAGTTGCAAAAGTTACACTCCCATTATACAAATCAAATTTTGAATCTTTAGAGAAGC
>MDSV01243911.1_pt1 | contig 27287 bp, 31 predicted proteins | sample 810851 | NCBI WGS metagenome assembly MDSV01 (sample SAMN05326640, study PRJNA326480) | marine metagenome | isolation source: seawater | place: Atlantic Ocean: North East | collected 2012 | reverse complement strand
GAGTTTTACTGACAACGACAGTGGACTCATAATCCATTGGTCGAAGGTTCGAGTCCTTCCGGGCCCACCAAACTCCTCTCCAGTCTCATCTGAAGAAGTCCAGAATATCCCTATGTATAAGTATTCATTTGCCATTATTGATCCAGATCGATCCGATGGGGCATGACCAAATATGACGGTAACTGACGGTATAGTCGTCGGTAGTTGAGTATCGTGAGTTTCAGTTACCGTCATGTCGTTAACCCACCTCAAAATCCGCAAAGCGAAACCAAAAGAAAAGCCCTACAAACTCACCGATGAAAGAGGGAATGTAACTACTGGTCAGCCCTAACGGAGGAAAGTGGTGGCGCTTTGATTATCGCTTTGAAGGAAGACGTAAAACTCTCTCTTTGGGAACACTTCCTGACGTTCCCTTAAAGGAGGCAAGAAAAAAGCGTGACGAGGCAAGAACGCTTTTAGAAAGTGGCGTTGACCCCTCTTCTTATCGGTCTTCGATCAAAGCGTCCGCGCAGAATACCTTTGAGGCTGTCGCTCGAGAATGGTATGAGAAGTACCGTGGGCAGTGGGCTCCAAGTCATGCTACGAAGACACTTGGCCGGCTTGAGAAAGACTTGTTACCTTGGCTTGGGTCACGACCAATAACCTCTATAGAGCCTCCTGAATTGTTACAGGTATTACGGAGAGTTGAGAGTCGAGGTGCGCTAGAGACAGCTCATCGTATTCATCAGATTGCCTCTCGTGTGTTCCGGTATGGGGTCGCAACCGGTCGCTGCCTACGAGACCCGACTACCGATCTGCGCGGCGCACTGAACCCTAATCGACCGCTTCTTGAAGTCAGATCTATCGTTAGATTCTGAAAGGCATCCCAACATTGCGCAGACCGGCTTGTCGGACTCTGACGCCTGGGCAATTCCAGTACATACAACTAAATAAATTACGATGCCTATTAGTTGTTTCATGTCATGACTGCCAGTCAATCAACCCAAGTCGATCACATTCTTTTTTATCCCATGAGTCTGGCTGAGCACTTTGACTTCTTTCTAACCTCTCGGCAGGCTCATAGCCAGTTCTCTCCTGGATTTCCTGGAGACTAACGATAAAGTTGTCCAGAGCCTTGCTGGTAGCCGTACTGTCATTGGGCATGATCCACTGATTTGTAACAACAACAAGAGCTGCACGTTCGACCACGCAGCTAAATGGCTAGAGCATATCGCAGCGTATCTTGATAGTCTCCCAGCGCTATCTTGGGTATATTTCCACAGGATCTTTAAACTGTTTAGGAGGAAGCGATGGACTTCGGCTTTTTGACTTTACCCATTCTGGCTTTTGTCAGCCTCTTCAGTTTTGCAGTCATCTCGGAGGATACCGAGGTCATCATTACGGAATTCTCCGTACCAAGTTCAATAGAAGCAACCGGCTATACCTCCGATGTTGTTACCAACAGAATCGGTGGGGCCTACCAGCTGATTACCCACAAAGCAAGAACCGCAAAGTCTCAAAGGCCCTTTGGGCAAAGCAATCAGCAAACATTCGTAAAGTCCCTCGTCAAGCGACACAACACCGAAGAGTTGGTCAATGCGGCACGAGAAGACCTCGGTATGATCAGCTTTACCATCGGAGGTAGCATCATCGTGGCCTCCGATGGTACCTGGCTGGTACGGGTAAACGTCCGTCGGCCCGAGCGGCCCACAGAGGTTCGTTTTTTGAGTGGATCTCCCGACAAGCCTGAGGAGCTTTTCTTTCGGGTAGGATTGGAAGTCACCGAAGCAGTCGATCCTTATGTCGTCGCCTCGTACCATTATGAAACGGCACTTGATGTCGGAAGTGATGACTTCAGTAAAACCAGAACTGCCATTCTCCGCGCTTATCCTCGGGTAGCGCAGAAAAATCATCACTGGCTACATAATTTATGGGGCCTGACACTTCTGCGTGAAGGTAGACCTTCTGAAAGTATCGAGGAATTCAAGAAGGCTTTACAGATCAAGAATGATTTTCCTTTATCGATCCATAACTGGGGTCTTGCCCTCATTGAAATGGAGCAATATGAGGAGGCGATCAGAAAATTCCGGAACGTCATTTCTATTGACAAGGAAGGGCACCGGACGATCCGTGCTTTAAGTCAGTGGGCGTATGCAGAAACGCTGTTAGATCGAACGGGCCGTTCTGAGATCCTTTTCAAAAAAGCGTTGTCTATCGACCCAACCGATGCATTGCTTCACTACATCTGGGGGAAAGCATATGAGTATAGGGGGCAACTAGAGGCCGCCGCAGAACAATATCGCCTCGCTACTCTTTATGATCCTACTCGTACAACGTACAGTGACGATCTCAAACGCGTCGCAGGATACTCTAGTGAAACGATGCCGACGTTGCATTAGACGTAGATAACTTGCCCTCTTATGGTATTGTGTCCTGATTTATCTAGAAAGGAGCAATGTGATGACCCTCTCCAATTGGTTATTTAGACTACGCCCCACGATACCCAACTCAGTCAGATGACCCAGTAAAGCCTCGAGTAGTGCGGTTTATCCGTAAATCATACGTCTATGATGGAAGGAAAACCACGTGTTGTAATTCCTGTTACTGCTGCTACCAAGGAATAGGAGAGGATTTTCAACATTGGCCAACTTCTAAGGTAGCGCAGATCGATCGGTCGTTGACCTGAATTGTGTAGGTCTTATCAATCGCAAAACTTGAAACAGCATCGCTGTTAAACCAATACCAGCCTGGCTCTTCCAGACCCCGCGTGTCGTAGTCAAATTCAATCCCGTTGACAGATACGGCTCCCCCCGATAGATCATCGGGCGACTCCAATGCAATGTGCATCAGATCGAATCCACAGGAAGATTGTGTCTTGAATCTTACAAACTTAGCCGTGGTGATGTTCAATGAACTGGCAGGCGCACAGGTCTGCACGGATGTTCCCGATACTTCTGGGGCAATAGTTCCGCATCCCGGGGTAATGATAAAAATTGCGCCTACTGACGCAAAAACACCAATCTTTCTTAGCACTTCTCTTCTTGCTTTATCTTTGTATTGACGTATCAATGGTTACTTCCTGATGGGAAATTCAAGAATAACTATACCTTCCCATGAGTTTGGCACAACTACGCTCATTTGGGGCAGCACTCTCTACAAAGGCGCGTTAAAACCCTATGAATATGGCACGCCTGGAGAGATTCGAACTCCCGACCACCTGGTTCGAAGCCAGGTACTCTATCCAGCTGAGCTACGGGCGCGTATTGAAAAGCGACGATTGATAAGTGGATGGAAACGAGGGTTTTCCCTAACTCCAGCGATTATCCGAGATGCCAGTTAAATTCCATCATCAACGGCTTAATTCTAACGGCTTTTTCCTGAGAAAACTGTCTTGAGCCTAACTGCTTGCGCTATGGATCAGGTGCATAAGCTCAGCCCTTACTCGCTCCCACCATCGTATCTGAGGGTATTCCTTCAGGTCAAATACCTCACTAATTAACGGGGAGGCGACATTCGATGAGATCTGCCCGTTACTTGGTTTTGCCACGACTTTCAAACCAATCGGCAGTTGGCCTTTCATAAAACCACACGGTAAAAAAGAGCAGGGCAGGCTATAGGGTTGAAGATCTCCGCGCTGACTGAAGCCTCAGCGTATTCTTACAAACCCGCTTTGGTTAAAATTTTTCCTGTGTTCGACCTGTATCAAACTGGCGGGTAAATTTTTGCTCCATCGCCGGAAGATGTTGGTAACTGACTCTAAAAGCCAATTTCAAAAATTTTCTCCGACGAAAGGCCATCCTAAAGTCGATTCCCATTATTTTTCAAGCACCGTGATAGGTTCACCCTGAAGTCCCGCATAAAAGACGATAATTTCAGCCGGTTCATCACCAGTGTTTTCCCCGTAGTGCCATCGATCAACTAGTTCAACGATTTGATCTCCTTTCTTTAGTTCTAAGGATTGACCGTCTGGCGTATGAACAGACAGTACGCCCCGCAGCAACACACCCGCATTGATCACTGGATGCCTGTGCATTGAAAGTTTCATGCCGGCGGGGATGGTTATCCTCAGAATCGTAATCTCGGGCTGACCCTGGGGATAGTTGGGCAATTTCGCACCATCCCAGCTCAAAATCGTCTTTGCAAGAACCTGTACATCTGGTCCCTGCGCTTGGACCAAAGTCGGGATAATCACGTAATACAGTCCAAATACTATTCGCTTTAACATCACAACACCTCATTTAGCGTTGTTGTGTGACTACAAACCACACGCCTAAATTGCTTAACACCGCTCAGTATTTCACCTGGCTTTTTGATTGGAGTTCGGGGAACTATTGGTCCTTCTCTGAGTCTTGGTAGGTCGATCAGAGGGAGTTAGCCTCCCAGACTCTATAAATCTATCAAAAGCCGCGGACGCGAGAGATTTACCGAGCGCGGTCGAAGCCTCATCAAAAAAGGGCGTGTAACTCATTGTCGGGGCAGACAGTAACATGTCGACAGTTTGCTCTTCACTGACCCCAAAGTCGTGGCCCGAGGACTCAAGATAAGTCGCAAGCGCTTTAGCCCAGGCGTCACACCTCAGATACAGGCCTTGGATTTCACCGGCATCTTGCTCGTACTGAAAAGAGAGTTCTAATAATCGCTCGTCGCGCGCTTTGACAATTTCCTTGTCCATGGGCCAATTTCCGACGCCGTTCCTGTTAACCGCGTAAACAGCAAAATAAATCTGGGAAACCATATGCATTGAGCCATAAAATGCATCAACGTAGCCAAGGGGTAATTTTGTGATCTCCGAGACTGACTCCGGAGGAATCAAAGTTGAGGCGAGCGCCATTGCGCTGCAGTTCAGGGCGTCATCTGCAGTCTGAACATTCGCCATCGCGAACCGTTCAAGGTCAAATACCAGCAATAGGAGTAATAACCTGCGACTCCATTTCCACGGCGGACCCGACTCCAACCGTTTATTCACTCTACCCTCCGCTAGAACTTAATGGTTCAGGGTATTGGGGAAACAACAGCTGGACGCTTGCTCTATGACTGCCGAACAACATCGGTAAGAAAAACAAACGTACCCAAATCGGTGAGGAACTTAGAACATGAAGGAAACGCCAGCCACAAACCTTAGGTCATCAGCCTCTCCTTGCTTCGCCTTGACAATATCTCTGGTAGCGCCAGTGACCCTTTCATAATGAATGCCCGCATGAGCGCTCCAGCCATAACCGAGACTGAATGCAGTTCTGGCGCCAATTTCCACACTTGCTCCCCACGCACCTACGTCGGTTTCAGGATCATCGTTAAGAGGAATATCTAATTCCACGCTGGGGATGAGTGTTGAACCAAAAAGAAACGGTGCTTCATATTCAAATTCCAGACGAGCAGAGGAATACTCTGCGATAGAAAGCTGCGCACTGGGCTGGCGAGTAACAGGAGGAGGTGAGCGCCAACAGACCAAGAGGTCTTTTGACTCTTACACAAGAACCTTGAGCGATGACTTTCGCGAACTTGCATTTTCACCTTATTTCTCCGGCCAGAGACACCTCATATTGATAAAAAAAGACCGGCAGGCGCCGGTCTTTTTTCACCCTAATGCAGTTACGCGCTTCTTTAGTCGTATAGAGCGTTGCCCGCGATACCACCGCCGACCGCTGCCAATGCTACTGCGGCAGCCCGAGTTGAGATTTTCATTGCTGCTCCGAGTCCTCCACCCGCAGCGACATGCATCACAACGGCCGTATCCATGCCAGCACCGATAATCGGCACCATCGCCAAACCGCCGGTTACAATATTAAGAAGCGCGACGCCGGCGACTGCTCCGGCCCCAATCGCAAGATATCGAAGGCCGTCGCTTTTTTCTTCCACTAGAATTCCGCTTCCGACCGCAGCGTAGGAGTCACTCTGCGCTCGAGCTGGTCCACTCGCAAGCATCAATGAGCTTAGGATAAGAGTCAAAAGTACGATTTTGAGATTTTTCATCGTTGTTCTCCTGGTTGATCAAAAGTAGTGAAACTTCCGTTACTTCAACTTTATCACTAAAATTCTCCGGCATTGGGATTGCTCACAATAAGTCACATACCGCAAGCCTGCGACACGAGTAGTCACCATATCTTTTTCGGGCTAATATCCTGACAGGGTGACTTTGCGGCTTGAAACCGCACTATTCTTTTTATACATATGATTAAAAATTTGGTGGTATATTTTTCAGGATTTTTGCTGCTCGCTGGACTCTCCTTTCCTGCTTACGCCCAGTCGACTGAATCGGCGGAAGCAGCAGTCACCGTGGTTGATGATGGCCTCTCTGAGGTATCGCCTACGCTGACCGAAGGCATCAAACAAGAAATCACAGATTACCTTGGCAGCGTCACCGATCAGGTCCAGCAACTTGATAGCAACACGATTGTGGGTTTGGGGGCTGGCATGATTTCGGGAGCGGTTTTGACGGACTTATTGGGCGGCAGTGGTCTCGTGACCCTCGCCGGCATAGTTGCTGGGGGCGTCGGAGGAATGTGGGCGGCTGATAACCTGTTCTAAGGTCGAGCCCGCCACAAGATCTTAAGAATTGTCTGGTGTCTTATGGTTTATAGATTGATGATGTGTTTCCGGTCGACCATTCATTCTCAGCTTCGGCGGCTGTTGGGCCCTGCCCTAATCGTCGTTATGCTGTCGAGTTTCCTACCTGCTTTCGTCACAACAGCGATCGGATCACAAATCAGCGAGCGCGAATTTCTTTTTTCAAGCTACCTAGACGGCACTGGCCAGGAGAGGTTAGCGAACGAAATTAGCGAGCGCCTCCAGCAAGGTTACCGCGTAAGTCCTCGGCGAATGACCAATAGCGATACGCTGATCGAGTCTGTTCTCGCCGATTCATCCCTCGCCGGGTTAGTTCGTCTCGATCTCTACGTTGACTACTTGATGCGAAACCCGGAAGCCGTGGGAAAAGTCGACCTCTATGGGGAGACGCCACTTTGCATATTTGCTGCGACAACCACACCAGAAGCGAACGTCGACGATGAAGAGCAACCGCCTGCGGCGAATGATTCATTGACCACAAAGAATATTGATCTGGGGCCTCGAAGTGACACCGATACGCTTTTCATATTGCGGGCAGTGTGGCCGGAAATTGAGCAATTGAGTGAGGAGAACAATTCGAGGTTCGAGTTTCTTGGTGGATATCGCGCCTTCGATCGAGTGGCAAAAAAAGAGACCTCAGCGGCAGTGTTCTTGGATACTCCTGCGTCTCCGTCACCTCGTTTACGGTTTATCGCGAAGCATCCGGATTTGACGGTTGCGGGAGTGCCGAGAACTACATCATCCGCGGTGGCCGAGGCGTGGGGCGAGTTAGGCGCAAAGGGTTACATCCCCCTGACGGTCTCTGTTCGGTCAGGGGGCTGGTTTCCAAGATACGCCAAGCTGAGGACCGTGTGCACCTCGTTGGGGGTGGTGGTGAATAACCACCTTCCGGACCCAGCAGATCATCAGTATGTAGACGCAGTCGTCCAGATGATGAATGCTGGTGATGTTTTTGTCGGAAGTGGGACTGGCGATATATTACAAAAAGCCCGTATTTTCCTGAACGAGCTTACGGTGTTTGCCATGAGCCAACTAGAAAAAGGGCTCGGAACGCTCACAGATCTCAGGGCGAATTATTTTTGAACACCGGGTTTTAGGTCCGAAGGCTATTGTGATGTAAATATTTTTGGAGATTTCAAGCATATGAGAAGAACAAATGAGTTGCCCGAGGTTCAGCCGATGACGCCAGCGGGAATGGGGCATGAAATGATGCTGCAAGGGGGTAGTCAACGTAGAAACGCAGATGACCACCAGCAGTTTGCCGAATATGTTCGTGCTCACGCTGCGGATTTACCCTTCTTGTCTCAGGAGGAGGAGCGTCAATTGATTCGAGCTGGGGTCGCGCGATTTACAATTGACTTTGATGAAGCACGCTGGTTGGCTGTCGGTATTCTCCACGACAACCAGGTTGCCCTAGAGCGACATCTGGATCGTCGGCTGGAGGGAGTCTTGCACCGTTATTCCAAGACCGGACGACGGCGTAAGATTAGTCGTAAAGAATTTAATGACGCGGTGGCGATTTATCGAAATTGGGCACGCAACGGAATTTCAGAGCAAGACGTAAAGATCAAAACCAAAAGAATGATTGAGGAAAACGACTGGAGAGTGGGACGCAGTCGATGGATCCAATCGAAACGGTGGTATAACAAAATTCCGGATTGATACGGTCAGTGTTTCAGAGATAAGCGCTGATTTAGACCTAAAAATCAACCGAGTCAGATTAGAGGGAGAAATCTATGGGAATCTTCGAGTGGCTGTTCGTCGGCTTTCTCACAACTTTTGGCGGGGTAACCCTTTTTACGGAGCCAACGGATATATCTATTGATGAGATCTATGTGGCGGGAGAGTTCGAGGAACTGGGCTTGACTGAAGAAACGGCGTTAGGTCTGCTGAACCTGAAAGTAACAGACTTGCAGGCGGAAGCCGGAATTAGCCCGTTCGATTCACACGCGTTGCGCTTGAATTTTAAAGACTCTGCTTTAGCTCGATTTGCGGACGACTTGGGGATAATGGAGCATGTAGATAATCTTCATGCTCTCTTCGATCTCGTCGATCACCGAATGACGATATCAATTTACAGTTCCAAAGAAACTGAAAATGAATATAGGGATGTGATCGAGGAGTTGACAGCGGATATTCATCTGCTCGAAACCCGATCTGGCAGAATGATTAGATCGATTCGGCTCACTTCAGACGGAGATCTGTTGCCATTACTGGATGAGATTGCTGAGCAAATAATTAAGATCGCTTCGCCTTCCGCGCACGCACTCAGACTGTTCGCAACTGAAATACCGGACAGTCATCGTGAGATGCTTATCCTGAACAAGCCTGTCCCCGCCGGTACGTTTTCTGGCACACAAAGTTTTATTGAAGAGTGGCTCGTTGTTCATGGGACTGGGTCATTTGAGCAAGTTGGAGCAAAACACACGCATGCCTATCTGCGTCGCCAGATGATATTACGGGCGAGTATGTGGAATCTTCTTGGTCTAGTCCACATGGCAGAGGGTAGGCTTGACGACGCAGGGAAGAGTTTCATGAAGTCTATTCATCTCAACGACGAGCATTCGTCGGCCTATGTCAATATGGGTGCAGTGCTGAGTTTGCAAGGAAACTACGAGGCGGCCTTAAGTTATTTGAGAAAAGCATATTCACTGGAAGATCAGGTGCCAATCACGTATCTGTATGCTGCTGCTGTGCTTTGGAAACAAGAAAAACCAGATCAAGCCCTAAAAGTGTTGGAAAAACTTGAAGCCATGCCCAAAGGCTCCGGAATTAGTGACCTTTATAAGCTTAAGGCACTGATCTACGCAGAAATGGGTCGATCTCAAGAAGAAATCGATCGCATGCATCGAAAAAAAGAGATCGCTAAACTGAAGAATCCTTATCAGTTTGGACAATTGGCCCATTAGGGTATGTCATCTGAGTTAACCATGAATGGCGCTTCTGGGGTCAGGGAGCCCATAGCTTATGCAGCAGGTATCGGCGGGTCTGTTTCGCTTTTCGAAAAAGAGTTATTGATCGTGCGAGACGGCTGGATCAATCATCTGTTTCGGTGGATCTCCGGTGCAACCCCAAGAATCGAGAGAACAATCCCGCTTAGGCACATCTCTGGGGTCGCAATCGTGAAGCCATTGTTGCTCAATGAATACCTCTTGATTGCTTATCCGGGAGCACCCCCTGCGACTGGCTACCAGTTGCATGATGCAGTATCAGAAAACGCGGTGATGATGAACTTCTTCGATAATCGATCCTTTTATGCGTTGAAGGAGAAACTCGACGCTTTGCTGGATTACAAGTAAAGATGAGAACTTGTCTTAAATTCTTGAATAAGGCCTGAATCCCTGATCTGATGTTTTTTGACCTGTTGCTAGTTATTGCGCTCCTGGTGCTGGTTTCTACCATCGGCCGCGTCGTGGTACAAAGCCTCGCACAAGAAGAATTTTCCAAGATGCCTGTTTTCTGGCGCCTTAGCACGGTCAGCGGTATCGTATTGGGCATCGTGACTTTGCTGTTAACCGTCGCACCGGAACATAGAAGCCTAGGATCGATCTTTCTGGCGGATAGCCGCTGGGCGATCAGTCTTGGGGAATTGATGTGGCAAACTATGAGTCCAGTGGGTCTCAGAGCCGATGTTTATCCTGAGAATCTGGCAAGGAGCCCGATTGGATCGGCGCTGTTCTATGTTGGTATGCCGATCCTGTTGGGACTTTATTCTCTGGCCAGTTTTCGATTAATCGCCATCAGACAGAGAAAAATCCGCGTAATGGCTGCAGGAGTGATCTGGATTTTGGTTACGGCATGGTTGCTGAATAGCATGTTTTCGTTAATGCTTTGGGGGATACACCATCTGAACTTCTGGATATTTTTTGCGGCTATCGTGTTTATCCGATGGCCATTTGTTCGACTGAGTTTTTTCCGTCCCGGCGCCAGCACTTCGGAGGGGGCGCCAAAACCCCGCTAATGTATTGAATTAACTAAAACGATTTAGATTAGGAGGAAAATATGAAAAAAAGCAGACAAACCTTTTTCTTCGCACTTTCGCTTGCCGCGGGAATGTCTCTCACAACCGCCGGCGGTGGCGGGTTTGTGCTCGCGAGCTCCACAACGGAGAGCGCATCCGCGGAACATGATCATTCAAGTCACGATCATGGCGACGATCATTCAGGCCACTCGATGAATAGCGAGAATATGACGGTGGACGTCAGTCCTGAGCAGAAGTCGACGTGGGGAAATTTCGTGGTCCGCTTGGACCATGGCACCGACACCTTGCCACTGAATAAGATGCATAAATGCACCATCGAGATCGTCGATAAGGAAGGCAACCCAGTTGATGGCGCGATGATTATGGTGGACGGAGGAATGCCAGCGCATGGCCATGGGTTGCCGACTGTGCCGAAGGTGACCAAAAACCTTGGATCTGGAAAGTACTTAGTGGAGGGGATCAAGTTCTCGATGCCGGGAATGTGGCAACTAACTTTTCACATCCATGTGAATGATGAGAAAGATGTTGTGATCTTTAACTTCAAGGTCTAACCGTAGTGGGTTAGTGAGGTTAATTATCTAAAGACAAGGGGCGGATTGGTGCAAGTTATCATCTGTTTAGATCGTTGTTTGAGATTGGCTCTATTTGGCTTTTTTCTCGGATGGAGCCCATCTTTGGTGGCGATTGACTGGACGACTGAAGAACAAGCACTATTGAAGTCTTTACAACTCGATCATCAGCCTGCCAACAGGCCGAGCCTCTCTAACCGATATGCGGATGACCAGGCGGCAGTAACCTTAGGTCATCAGTTGTTTTTCGACCAAAGATTAAGCGCCAATGGACAGGTCTCCTGTGCATCGTGCCACGTTCCCGAAAAACTATTTATCGATGGTTTGTCGCTCGCAACTGGAGGGATCGCAACCACCGACCGAAAAACCATGACAGTCATCGGTGTTTCAGTGAGCCCCTGGCTTTTTTGGGACGGTCGAAAGGATAGTCTGTGGTCCCAGGCGCTTGGACCTTGGGAGAGTAGCGTGGAGCATGGGGGCAATCGTGCCCAATACGCGAGACTGATCGCAAAGCACTATGGAGATGCCTATCAGTCGATATTTGGCGAGTTACCAAATTTTGACGATAAAGCGCGTTTCCCGCTTAATGCCTCCCCCGACTCACCCGATCCCTCTCATAAAGCAGCATGGGAAACCATGTCGGCGGAGGATCAAGACGCGATTTCAACGGTATTTGCGAATATGGGAAAAGCCGTGGAGGCTTATCAGCGTCAATTTTTTCCGGCGAGAGGACGCTTTGACACTTACGTGGATCAGGTGTTCGCCTCTTCCGGCGAGTTCAGTGAGTCACGGAGTCTTACGGAGCAGGAAGAGGAAGGACTGCGGTTGTTCATCAGCGAGCAAGGAGGGCGCTGTATTCAGTGCCATAATGGGCCTCTTTTTTCTAACAACGAATTCCACAATACCGGGGTGCCTCCAATGGCAGGCATGTCGCCCGATCGGGGGCGAGCGGCTGGAGTCGAAGCAGTGCTCTTGGATGAATTCAATTGTTTGAGCAAGTTAAGCGATGCGGAACCCGAAAGTTGTGAAGAGTTAAGGTTCGTCAAATCGAGTGGTCCAGAGCTCGAGGGTGCGATGAGAACGCCCTCTCTTCGCAATATCACGCGTCTAGCCCCGTTTATGCATCAAGGTCAATTCGCAACTCTGGAAGATGTTCTAAAGCATTACCAGAATGCGCCCCAATCTTTAATCGGTCATACTGAGTTATCTCCGCTCCAGCTCGACGCCCAACAACTGGCGAGTATTCAAGCATTTCTCTCTACCCTGGATGGAGGAGTGAATGCACCCCAGCACTTACTCCAGACTCCGTCGTTACCCTGACCACGACTCACTCGGCGAACCTGTTATGACAAGAAGAAAGAAAAGAACCTATTTCGTTGTGCTTTTGGCATTTCTGGCTTCGATATACGTTGGCCCCGCCTCGGCCGGGTTAAAGGTATTTACTTGTCATGAGGAATGGGCGGTTCTGGCGGAAACTTTGGGAGGAGAAAAAGTTTCTGTTTTCGCTCCTGAGACGCGGGCTCCAAATTCGCGGAGAGTCCAGGTCCCGGGATCAATCGTGACCATTCTCAAGAGCTCAGATGCGGTGCTTTGTTCGAGTAATTATAAATGGCTGGCAGACGCAATCAAAAAAAGTGGAAATAAAAACATCCAAGAGGGAGCGCCGGGGTTCATTCGGACGGATAAATTAGTACCACTAGATCGAATAGAGGATGGCCACTCGAGTCATGTGCATTACAACCGGTATGTCCATTCGGACCCAAAAAGACTCCGCGTGATTGCGGGACAAACTGCAGCACGCTTTATCCAACTTGATCCTGATTCGACTGACGTGTATCGAGCAAATGCCAAAAACTTTATTCACGAGCTTGGCAACATGATAGGCGAACTAGAAAAGGAAGCCGGCAGACTTTCGGGCAAATCTGTGGTTGGCGATGTTTACTCTTACTATTTGCTGGATTGGCTGGGCCTGAAGGTGACCACTAGCATTGAAATAGCGGAAGAGCGAGAGTCCACAGCAGTCATTCACACGAAATTCGGTAGTCCGGAAGACTATCAGGCTTTTGCAAAGCAACGCGGTGTCCTATCGATCAATATTCCATTCGCTCCTGCCCGGGGGAGTAATGTTAAAACGTTTGACCAATTTTTTCGGACTGCAATAACTCAACTCGTCAACAATCTTTAAGCTGAAGGCGCATGTTTCGTTTTCTCGTAAACGCAAGCCTTCGCAGTCGATTAATCATTCTATTAGTCGCCGCAGCCATGATTGGCTACGGCGTTGTGGTCCAGCGCGAGCTACCGATTGATATCTTCCCTGACCTGAATAAGGGTTTGGTTACGATCATGACAGAGTCGAACGGCCTCGCGCCTGAGGAAGTGGAAGCTCTCGTCACAACCCCAATCGAGTGGGCAATGGCCGGTGCGGATGGTATGACCCGAGTTCGGAGTGTTTCGACCACCAGCCTGTCAATTGTTTATGTGGAGTTCGACTGGAACGTTGATGTCTACAAAGCCCGACAGATTGTTGCTGAGCGCCTTGATACTGCGGATGATCAGATGCCCCCGGGGATTCAACCCGCATTGATGCCGATCTCGTCCTACATGGGTGAAATTCTGCTAACGGGGATCGTCAGCACAGAAATAGATCCGATGGAGTTACGGGAAATGGCTGACTGGGTTATCGCGCCTCGTCTACGCTCAATTCCTGGCGTGAGTCGGGTGGTGCCACTTGGGGGGTTAGTACGTCAGTACCATGTCATCCCTGATCTGATGCGTATGAATCAGCTGGCGGTCTCCCTGGATGATGTTGAAAACGCGGTTCGTGAATTTGGCAGTAATTCGGGAGGCGGAGTAGTCGACCAAACCTCACAGGAATTTTTGATCCGCAATATCGGAAGAACAACCAGCTTAGAAGAGTTACGAAATCTGTCCGTGGGGATGCGGGGAAGCCAACCTATCCTGCTTCATCAGGTTGCCCAGGTTGATTTCGTCCCCGCGCAACGCCGGGGCGATGGAGGGTTGAATGGCGAGGAAGCAGTGTTGCTTTCTGTGCAAAAACAGCCCGGGGCAGATACCTTGAAACTTACCCGGGACATAGATCGAGCTTTAGCGGAGTTAAGCGCCAATCTTCCGTCAAGCCTAAATATTCAAGATTACGTTTTTCGACAGGCGGACTTTATCGAGGCATCTATCTCGAACCTGAAAAAAGTCCTTATCGAGGCTGTGCTCGCGGTCACCATCATTCTTTTTCTATTTTTAGCAAACGTACGAACGACGTCTATTTCGTTGGTGGCTATCCCGCTGTCGCTTCTTACCACGTTAATCATATTCAAGCTGCTTGGTTTGACTATTAACACGATGACACTGGGAGGGCTCGCCATCGCTATTGGAGAGCTCGTCGACGATGCGGTTGTTGATGTGGAGAATATTTATCGTCGACTGTCCGAGAATCGCCTCTTGGAAGCGCCAAGAGCGATGCTCACTGTTGTTGCCGACGCTTCTCAAGAAATTCGATCAGGTATTGTCTATTCCACGTTAATCATTGTTCTGGTATTCGTGCCAATCTTTGCAGTCCCAGGAATTGAGGGGCGGATGTTTGCGCCTCTGGGAATGGCTTACATTATTTCGATATTAGCTAGTCTTCTTGTGTCAATTACAGTGACACCGGTGCTCTGTTCGCATTTATTGCCGACGATGAAACGCTTGTCCCAGCAAGAGACCTGGACGGTGCGAAAGCTGAAAGCGTGGAACGAATTGATTCTCAATAAGGTAATGGATCGGCCGACCCCGATTTTTGTTGCCTTGGTTATCGCCGTCAGCGCGGCGATCGTTACGGTGCCTTCTCTGCCAAAAACGTTTTTGCCGACATTCCAGGAAGGCTCGCTGACTGTGTCCGTAGCGCTGCAGCCGGGTATTGCTCTCGACGAGTCGGTAAAAATCGGCAAAGTGGTCGAGCGTCTTATCCTTCAGGTGCCGGAAGTCGTGAGTGTCGGCCGGAGAACCGGGCGATCCGAACAAGATGAACATGCTCTTGGAGTACATGCCAACGAGTTCGAAGTAGTGGTGCACGTTGGCGAACGCGACATGGAGACTATAAAACGAGATGTGCGTAATCGTCTCGTGAGTATCCCTGCAGGGATTTCTGTCGGTCAACCTATCTCACATAGGCTTATTGATCATATGCTGACTGGCGCGCCGGCACAGATCGTCATTAAAATATTTGGAGAGGAGTTGGCCACGCTTCGGAATCTAGCGGCTCAGTTGGAGGCGGAGTTGGCTGAGATTAAAGGCTTGGTCGACATCAACACCGAGCGGCAGACACTTATCCCGCAGATTCAAGTGCAGTTAGACCCGACAAAAGCCAAACTCTTTGGTCTCCCGCAAGGCGCGCTGACACAGCAGTTGGGCCAGCTTACTAATGGAATCAAAGTCGCGCAGATCGTCGATGACGAGCGCTACTTTGATGTCGTTATCCGAATGAATCAATCGGAGAGAGATGCCAATCATCTTTCTAATGCGTTGATGATGACGACCACGGGACCCGTTCCGTTGTCGATGGTCGCAGATGTAATCGAGTCAAGTGGCCCCAATCAATTGCTCAAAGAAAATGGCCGCCAACGCTTAATGGTCATGGCAAATGCGGATAAAGAAAAAGATGAGAACGTCGCCGCCGATATCCGCGCAATGCTGGATCGGTTTCAGCTACCAGAGGGGTATTATCTTCAGTTTGAGGGTCGCTACGCGGAGCAGGATACTTCGGCGAAGCGTCTGTTTTTTCTGGGATTGCTTTCGCTCGTGCTTATTTTTGCGGTGCTGGTAACTCGATATCGCTCGGCGATATTGGCCCTGATTATTATGGCGAATGTTCCTTTAGCGCTGATTGGGAGCGTTTTAGCTCTCAAATTGACCGGGTTAGAGATTTCTGTCGCAAGTGCCGTAGGATTTATCACGCTGACGGGGATCTCCACACGTAATGGAATCCTGAAAATCAGTCATTTCATTAACCTCGTGATTTACGAAGGTGAGTTATTTGGTCGAAAATTGATTATTCGCGGTAGCCAGGAACGTCTGAAACCAGTTCTCATGACTGCAGCGTCGGCTTGTTTTGGGTTGTTGCCATTGCTTTTCGCCGGTGATGCAGCGGGAATGGAAATGCTCTTTCCAGTGGCCGTCGTGATAACCGGCGGACTGCTCATTTCTACAGCGTTGGATGCTGTTTTGACACCGGTGCTGTTTTTGATCTTTGGTGAGGCGCCGCTTAAGAGACTTGTTGAGGCAAATAAAAGCACAAAAGATGTTGGTATCGCTGAAGCTTACTAACAAATGGACTATCTGATTTATTTTCTTAAGGCGGCGAGTTAAGGCGCTTGATTTAAACTCGCCTGAAGTCGATGCTTTCATAGGTAAAGCGGGAGGAAAAATCGATGACATCATTAGAAGCAGATAATCCTATGATCGATGACTCGTCCAGAAGGCAGGCCGCCGTAATTACGGTTGCCACGATCAAGGGTGGTTCGGGAAAATCAACTTTAGTTGCTGGACTCGCCAGCTATTGGTCGTCAATAGGGCGAAAGATAGCGCTCATAGATGCGGATCCAAATGGAACTCTCACCCGGTGGTGTGAGAAGCCGAATAGCCTCTCGTCGTTACCACTCAGCTCCGATGTCGATGAGTACTCGATGGTCCCAGAGATCAATCAGTATAAGGCACACCGTGAGTTTATCTTGGTTGACTGTGCAGGATTCGCCAGCCAATCCATGATATTTGCATTGGGAGCGTCGGATGCTGTCCTTATTCCGGTGATGGCAGACGAGGCAAATATCTATGAGGCGATAAGAACCCAACGTTTGGCAGAGAATGCCGCGGCAATGGCGGGTAAAAAGCCCCTGGTTCTTGGGGTGTTGAATCGAGTGAAGCGGGCTCTGGTCACAGAGCATTCAAAAGACCAGCTTGATCAGTTGGGATTGCCTCTATTATCAGCAACGATTGGTGACAGAGCGATCTTTCAAGAGGCCTCTTTTCACGGCTCGTCTCCTGTTGAACTGGCTCCGACATCTTTGGCAGCAATGGAGGTGCGGGCGGTGGCAAATGAAGTGGAAGGTATAGTGGCCACTGATGAATCCAAACGTTCTGAGGCAGAACCCGCCGCAGATTACTGAGCGCCATTATGGCTAAGAGAAAAATTCCGGGGGTCAAAGTTTCACCAAACCCTCAAGTCCCCGAGCCCTTAACAAGAGAGGATACCCTTGATCTGACTGCTGCCGTGCAGCCAACGAGTGATCACGACAAAGCCGACGTCAAGGAGTCTGCCGGGTCAGGAGGTTCACAACAGCCTTCGCCAGCGCAAGGTGCCCCGTCTCATACTCAACAGGAAACCGCGGTTGGTGATCCATCGCTTGGAAACACACAGGACAACGCTAAACTTATTATCAAACCCTCGATCAAAACTATCATCGTGGTGGCCGGAGCGATCCTGGCGATGGTAGTTTTAGTTCTCTTTTTACGGGGAGATTATTCGAACAATAATCCAACTGCCCTCCAATCGGCTGTGTCAACAGAAAGTGTCGTCGCAGCAAACGATCAGGAAATCGTTAACCAGTCAGATAAGCAAGCCGATACGGCCTCTGCGGAGTTGACGGTCGTTGATAAAGCTGCTGTTAGTGTAGGGGTGTTAGAGCTTGCAAGAGCTATGCAGCGATCGGCACCTTTTTACAGGCAGTTACAGGCGGTTGCCGATGTTTCCGCTGGACTTCAGGATCAAGAGTGGATCTCGACGTTGATCGCTTTCGTCGAGGATTATGCGATCGAGGGGGTTCCATCGGCTGGTGAACTGCAGACGTTATTGCCTGCGCTTCAATTAGAGGTCGAAGTCTTCTCAGGCCTTGAGGCGCCATCGACAGCGCGAAGACTCCTGCTGTCGGTATGGGCAATAATCAGCGACGAAGCAAATGTGAAACTAATGCGATGGGAAAAGACTAAAGCGATCTTTTCTGTTACTGGGTCGCAGCTTCAAGAAAATAATTTAGACGGGGCAATTGCGGCTTTATCTCATCTTGAGCCTGCACAAAAGCAAGTCGCTCGGGGATTTGTAGAAGTGTTAAAAGCCCGCGTTGCGCTGGATAAAACCGCTGAGATGCTTCAAACCTACGCGCTTGATCATTTAACAAATTAGGCAAGGCCGGCACAGGCAGTAAATCGCGCCCTCTCGGCTTTTAATAGAGAACTTGCTTCGCGACTGTCTTATTTGAGTCTTTTCCGCAATTCCACTTCCGCAGCAGCGGTAATGTTTCGCGCGACTTCCAGCGCGACTTGATATCTGCGTGTCGCCTCCAGCCAAGTTGTTAACTGGTCAGAAAAAGGACGATCGAGAGTTGATATAACGTATTCGGCACCTGCAACATCGCCGCTTTGCAGTCGCGAGATGGCCTGGTCGATATGCTGGAGTGCAACCTCTTCAGAGGGAGAGCGAGCGACCGGGAGCCCTAACTTGTACTGAATTGATGAGAGTGATTGGACCCAAAATCGTCCAAATCCTGACTCTGGGAAGAAAGTTCGCTCCCTATAAGTAATCAGTGAAGACAATAGCTGCGAAGTAGTTCTGACACCCGTCTGGGCTATCGGCATCAGTCTATTCAGGTCCTGGCGCAGACTCTCATTTGACGCGGCCAAGGAGTAGACGTTCACCCATTCTGGGGCAAAGCTTTCCCCGGTCGAGATGCGGGTCAGTAACTGGGCTGCAGCAACGCCAAAAATCGGAGAACCGATGGTCGTTTGTGCCAACGCCGATTGTTCCGCGGACTCTAGCCGGTCGAAAACCAACTTTAGTTGTTTGTCGTACTGGCTGATCGATTCTGCGTTCGTTGTCGCAAGAGTAATGGATTGAGCTACGTCAGCTTCTAACCCTGTTAGTCTTTGATTATTTAGTGATAACTTGGACACAAGGGCATCGGTGACTGAGGCAATCTCGATGATCTGAGGATTAGGTTTTGAAAACAATTGGGTCACGCCATAGGTGACCAGCAGGGCAATTAACGCCCCCAGCATAGCCCCCGAAAAGATGGGGTGAGATCGTGCCCACGCCAAAGCAGTTTCGATGCGAGACGTTATCAAAGTCCAGATAACCGTCGATCCTTGAGGACTTGATTTATCACTATCACTTAGATCTTCATGAGATGAGGTTGGGAACTCCTCACTATCTAGAACCCTGATTCTAGGGCCCTCTGGATCTTTTTCTTCGCCTGAATTGGGCATGTCTGGCGCCTTCGTTGCATCACCCACTGATTGGTCAGTCAAATTTTTGGTGGGATTTGATGTTGTTCCTTGACTCATTTTGTTCTTGAGTTGCTTAGCGAATTTGGGCTAGAACACCAACCCCGGAGGAAACAACCCGGTCGTTGGGCAGAAGATCCCCTTCTACCAGCACATGTTCAGCATCAATAGGTACTACGGCCACCCGGATTTTCTGGAATAACTCAGCCGAAATCTTTTTCCAAACTAATGTCGAGCCATCCGTATCTCGGACCAAGCCGCTTCTGGGGATTGCGATCCCCTCAGCTTCAGAGTCTTTAGTTCGCACGAAGACCGTAACAGGGTTTCCGATTGAAAGAGCACTAGCATCGGTTGATATCACCTCAAATAATAGGGGAATCGCCTGATTACTTAAAGACAACCCGCCACCCACAAACTCGAGATCGATTGAGCTTCCGTCAATAGTTAGCGCGTTAGCGCTCTGGATTGAGCTCTGAAGGCCTTGCTCGTAGCCGGAGGCCTCTACCCAAAGCATGCGTGGATCAATAATCCGAAAGAGTGTTGTGCCTTCTTCAACGTGCTCGCCAGCAGATGCACCTACTTCGGAGATCACGCCATCTGTTTGGGCTCTTAACTCGTAGGTCTTCCGAAGAGAGTCTTCCAGCACTGATACACGTCTGATTAGCCCCTGAATCTCAGTACGGATTTCCTCGATTTTATTAACGCGATAGCGAATGTAAACGACCTCGTTCAGCATTGCCATTCGCTTTCGGTCAAGCTCGATTTCGTTTGTGAGTTCAGTAATTCGCTCGCGAATTTGCGCTTCTTCCAAATGATTGTTGATCGGCTTTAACTTGGCCAACAGCTGCCCTTTTTTGACCTGCTGCCCGACGAAGGGGAACTGGTTATTTGCTTTCTCAAGAAACCCCCGATAGGTTGCCTGCACCATGATGCTGCTGGCCGGGTTGACCACGACCCGCCCGGGTAGCTCGATACCCAGCGGAGCGTTCGTTGCTTGGCCTACAACCGTCCTCAGCCCAAAGGCACGTTGGCTTGTGATTGGGAGAAAGATCGTTCCATCCGAGTTGACTCGGGGTTTCTCCCGCATGAGTGCCAACTGTAGGGATGAAGGCGCAGACTCGTGACCAGGGGCTGAGAGTTCGGTCGTTTGGTGGGACGAAATCTCAGTCTGCAGGTCCTGATGTTGCAAGGTATCCTGATCGGATGCAGAGCCGAGCCTGACCTGACCCTTTTGCGGGCTTGATAACGTATCAGTAGCGATCTGACCCATGTCCTTAGATTCTGGCGAGTCAACTGTTGCGGGTGCCGGGAGAGAAACAGTAGCCGAAGCCATAATTGCTGCAGCCATTACCGGTCCAGAACTGCTGAAGACCGGGTCCGCATATACGCTCGACTCGCCGGAGGGGGTTATTGCTGGGGTCTCACTCGCGTCATTTGGATCAAAACTTGCTCCGTAACCCCCATCGCCGGGAGGTTCAACAATGTACATCGCAATCGCCTCGCCAGCTACCTCGGGGGCTAGTTGAATAGCCGTCGCCCCCAGGGTTAGACCTATAATTGCGAGAACGAAAAGCATTGTGATTAGCCGAATCAGAACCTAAAACAGATTATCAGCCGCCCACATTCCGGCCGCACCACCCGCAACCATACCCGTCAAGGTGATGAGGCCGCTACCGCCAAGCAGATCGGTGAGTAGGGCTCCGGTAATCATGCCGGCACCCATGCCAATGACGCTCTGGGTATCGAGACCGCGGAACCGGTGGGCCGCATCATCAAGATAATCTGCGATCTCCTGCTTGACATCTTCGACTAGCGCTGGAGACATCTCAGAAACTCCTTCAATGACCTGCACGCCCTCGTTTTCCGTTGTCTCTGCGGTCTGCGCAAAAACTTGGAAGTTGAGCCCTAAGAGCAGAAGGATGCCGAGCACCGGTGCTAAAAATTTGTTAAGCCGAGTTGCCATCGTAAAACCTCACAGTTACGGTTTAAAGGAACAGATTCCCGATAAGGCCTTAAATAATAACCTGCCGGGTCGGTTCCGGCTACTGTCAGACTGCCTTGAAGAGAAAAAGCTACTGACTGTACGATGAGTTTTTGCTTTTAAGAGCGAGACTACAAACCAGGTCGACCTGGGTTTGTAGATGCAGGCTGGACCTGGGCAGAAAGACGATAGCGGAGGTTGGAGTATACGAGGCCCATAGTGGTGAAGACCCCGATTCCTGTCAACGTGACTGTGGCAAAGCCCCATGTCGCAAGGAAGTAATATCCGATCACAATCGTCAAAAGGATCGATAGGACTAGCAGAATGACCGCTCCCACGATGCCGACTCCGTGATAAATTATAGATCCGAAAGTTAGTAGAATGAACGACAGAAAAAGCCCGACCGCGAATTTAAACGTCAAAATCACGAGGCTGTAAACGACGTCCGAATCTTCCGAGCCAGAAATAACCCAATGAAAATAGGAGTAGTCAGAGGGGTTATATATTGAAAAAAGAACCCCAAATACCAACAACGCTCTTACCAGAATGCTCGAAAGGCCAAAATTCGTCATTAGCGGCCAGCGACCTTAACGTTACTACCAAGAACCAGATTCTAGAGCTTTGAGAACGGGGGAACAACGTGACTACAAGATATTCGCATTAAACACTGGGCAGGTGTAAACTTTTTGTAACTCTATACGAGGGAGAACCTTCTCTTGAAGAACAGACAAACATCGATTAGCAGGGCCGCAGTCCATCGATTGGGTCACATATTCGGCGCTGGGGTCCTGGCCTGCCTGCTTGGCTTTTCGACGAGTGTCACCGCGGGTCATGAGCAAACTGGAGTCGCGATAATGCCGGTCGATGGAGCATCCTCAGATAAATCTCAATCCTATTCGAGTCCGTTAGAGCTTGAGTCATCCGAGCGTCAGGTGAAGGAGTTAATCGACAGTTACCTCCAGACTCAGCAACGAAGTCGCCTGCGTGCTTATGAAGTAGCTGGGATAACGGCGCTTACCGGTGGCATGATGCTTGTAGGAGCACTTGCCGGGGGTCCTGCTGTAGCGCTAGCCGCCGGGATTGGAACTTTAACGATCTATACTGTGTTCGACTAATTTGCGGATATCTGGTGATGATACCTCTAAGTGCAACCATATTAATCGTCGCGCTGGCTGTATCTTCCGATATTATTCTTGAGATTGGTTCAGAAATTACTGCGGCAACATTGGATGATCCTAATATGGGCGCGCAAATCGAGCCCACCGCGCCACCTCAGACTTCATTAGTTGATCTCTCACCCGGCGCCTCCGTAAGCTGGCCGCAATGAGGGAGTGGTAATGACGGCGGCATTAGTCATTGCGACGTTGTTGTCGAGCTTGTTGGTAGAAACGGGAGCGGAGTTGGTAATCGAAAAATATTTTACGGACGATGAACCTGGCGTCATGATCTTGGTTGCGCCAGGAGTCCCCGAGCAGATGGTTAACCTCCTGCCTCAGGAAACAATTGCATGGCAGCAATTGTAGACAGGAAGATAATCAAAAAAATGGGGCCGTCCCAGGCGAGGGTTTCAGGCATGATCCATGCTAGGCTTAAGACTCCAAGCCGGTACGTTGCTGGTGTTCACTTCTCGCAAATCTAAATCTAGCCCCTGCGTACCCCAAAGCAAGGAAAAGCACACCAACAATAATCAGAGGCCACACGTCGATTCTTTTTTCGACTGAGTCCGAGTTAGCATCAGCGGATATTTCAGAATGGTCCTGAACCTCTAGCACCACGGTTGTCGAGGCAGGAAAGTAAGGGTCCTCCAGAGAGATTTCAATTTCATGGGTCCCAGCACTCAACATCACGTCCTCTACCAGGTAAATCCCTGCTCCGTTTTCCTCTGCTTGGTAAGGAACAAAGTTTATCGATACTTCGATTGTCGCTTCTGACTGAGGCGCTGAGGTGGCGTAATCCTCCAAGAAAAGCACCAACCGACCGTTGGTACTTTCGCCGCTGGTTCCCGATTTTGACTCGTGTGGGACATAGACGAGCACTAGTTGATTACTCCCAAGTCTTCCCTCTTTTCGATCAAAAACACTTTTGGCTGGCTCGCCAATACCAACCATCTGTTCGTCGATAACCGTTTCATCAGAATGGATATGCCCCTCATGTGCAAGAACTGTGAGGGAGAATGCGAGAGCGAAACTAACCCCGGCAAATATAAACAGTGGTCGAACTTTCATCTCAGGCCTTCTTCAAAAACCGCGGCATCAAATACAGGTTGTTTCCTAGTGTCATATCAGAACGCAGTCAACGTTCCCTTGGAAACGGAACCGGCACTCTCGTCAAGTGACTTTTGGCCTGGCAAGAGCTCGATCGAATCCGGGGATTGGTCGTCGGCTGGCCACAGGTAGAATGCCGCCAATCCACCTTTCAATACTAAACCACCAAGAATCGCAAGAGAGGCGACTTCAATGGCGATGAGTGCTGTAACGACTGCCGCCACGGATTCGCCTCCTTTTGCGATCTGATACAGCCCATAGCCAGCGGTTGCTGCGGTTGCTGCGACGCTTCCGCCAATAGCTAGTTCAGTTCCGCTATAACCCCATAGCACCTCGTCCGAAGCCTCAGAAGAGGACTGAAGACTAGATGTGTCGCCGACGATTCCAGACGAGTCCGCGTGAACGGTCAATGAAAAAAAGGTCAACAGGACGAGAGCAGCTAATGTCCAGATCTGCGCTATGCTGGTTTTTTGCACCATTACGGTGAACTCGCTTGTTTTGAATCCTGGCTGCATTATAGACTCAATGCGGTTGTTACACGGCTTTTGCGTGTCGCTCAGGAGATACAAATCTTTAATGATCAAATCAACCCGATAGATTCGTCAGAACCCAATAGAATAGCCAGAAATCATGCTCGTTGCCGCTGTGCCTCGCGGGCGAAGCTAAATTACCAACTAACTACAGTGATGTGTATCCCGTTTATGTGTATCCCGTTAAAGAAATCATCGTTGTCCGTGCTTTGGGCTGTTCTACTGGGCGCTTGCCTATCCGTAAACGTATACGCCCAATCGGCGGAGACTAAACCTGATGCTGATTTGGAAGGCGTAACAAACGTTCGAGTGTCTTTCAGTCAATTGACACCCGATGCGACGACTTGCGGTCTCTCCCTACAGCAATTTCGACCTATTCTCCGCAATGAGTTGGAAAGCACCGGACTGGTTCTGGTAGCAGAGACCGATGTTCTCGTGACCCTAGGACTCATGACGACTTATGATCGAGGCAGGGACGCTTGCGGCACGTCGGCAACTCTTGGAGCTTACAAAAAGGTTTCGTACTTTGATGAATCTGTAGGATGGCTTCGGACAGGCTACGTCGTACTCTGGCAAAGAGGGCAGCAGGTGATGTCAGGAATCGCAGAGCATGCAGAGTCAATGGACGCGGTTATACAAAAGCTTACTGAAGTTTTTTCAGATAGTTGGCAGCAGGCAAACAATGAGGATAACTCCTGACCTGGTGCCGGTGACCGCCACGAATCTTGAATGGACGCCCTCCTATGATGCGCGGGATATAATCGCGGCTTAAGCACGCGCAGGAGTTTTCATCACTATTGAAGACGGCGTAGATTGTGCGGGACAGCGGTAGTTGAAATGTACAGAGCAATGAAAAAAAACAGTCGCACTAATTTACGGTTTTATCTGGCCATCTATCTGTTGCCGCTCCTCTTGCTATCTAGTTTTACCTCAGAAGCGAGAGCGGACCACGAAGGCGCTGTTGCAACTGCTGTTGCAACTACTGAAAAGATAGAATCGACGCCTACAATTCTGGGAATGACCTATACCCAGGCCGCGTTGGTCTCAGCGGCTGTTGTCGGCAGCGCTCTGGTCGTCAATTCCCTCGTCGGTGCTAACCTCGGCACTACTCTTGCCGTGTTGTATGTCGGTCATCTCATTGTAGAGGCCGGTATTGTAGCTATAGCAGCCGGGGGCAGTCTTGGCCTCGGTTGGTGGGCCGATGATCGTGTGGGCGAAGAGGAACTTTTCTAGGAAGAATTACGTGCTTATCAAAAACGGCTGTTCATTTCTCACGTTTTTATACCGGACGTCATAGTATCGCTGTTTGCAAGATCGTTTGATCGGCCCTAATAGAGACGAGACCTCTCGAATAAGTATTCGAGCTTAGGGTCAGCTGGAAACTAGGCTTGCGCTCTTCAATCCGTTTATCGATCAGTTTTTTAAGGCATCGTTCGTCCTCCGACATCCCCTCCTAATAATGAAGGGGTATATCGATATGCGCCTCTATGACGTGTAACCCTTTTTCAGTGATGCTTGCTTCATAGACCATATAAGCAAGACAGGAATTGGCTGACCAGTCGAGATCAGGGTGGCCGGTTAAACTGGATTCATCATCCGCGGCTTGGGCTTTTTCTTCTGAATCACCTTTTCTCGCCGCAAGCGCCTTTCTTATCTTCTGGGATAACAAGGTTTCGCGAACACCGGGCACCATAAAATCAAAAGGGGCTGCGCGCAGAGTAACCCTGAAGGTTTTTTTTGAAGGGACATCGACATTGCTGATCCCCGAGGCACATCGGTTACCGAAACGCTCCTTGGCGACCAGGACAATCTCCTCAATATCTTCACCCGGATCATGCTGCGGTCCTTTGACCAGTATCAGAGCATCCGCGGCCGCATTACCGCCGGGATTCTCATAGGTCCGAAGAAGCGTCAGTCCACCGGCCAGATCACCTACTCTCTGATACCCGTAATACCCATCACCGAGTGCCCTGCCATCGTCCTGCTTGGGTCTGTAGTAGGTTAGGCCACCAAAAATGCCGTCGTCAGGGCCATGAAAAGCACCTTCAAACGGCATTGGAAGGTGGTAAAAATATTTTGAAGAACCAATAAACTTAAACCCCTGCAGAAGGGGCACGGGCACAAGTCCGGGGCAAGCAGAATTCATCCCGGTCTCATCCATATATCCCGGCTACGCCACCATTTTGTTACCACTTCCCTGCCCGTCTGCGTTACAGCCAGCAATGGCAAATCAGTGTGACCAAAATGTAACCGACAGGAATCCATTCCTGTCACTTTCTGTCATCTTGAGTCACATTCGTGAGGGATCGGAGTGTGTATGTGATTGATTTATATAAAGGGCCTCAAGAGAGCAGATTATCCAGTCTCTGGGGAGCGTTCCCGCCTGCAAGCGCAGTAGGTCGGGAAATTACGCTAGCCAAAAACAAAAAAGAAGAGGACGCTTCGTCACAGATTTTTTACTTGTAACTTTAGGAGAGATTCTCGAGTCCTAACTTGTCAGAGCCTTCATCGCTTTCCAATTTGGTAAGAACTGATCCATCAAAGAGTAGAAGCGCTTACTGTGACTTCGTTCAAGAAGGTGAACCATTTCATGAACCACAACATGCTCAAGCGCGGCTTCAGGAAACTTTGCTAGTTCCGAGTTGAGCCTGATATTGCCATTTTCAACATTACAACTACCCCACTTCGACTTCATCTTCTGAACTGCGAGACGTCCCACTTTTACTCCTAACGTGGGCTCCCATTTATGGATTATTCCAGTAGCAGCCATCTTTACTTCCTGCCCATACCAGGAGAGCAATAGTCTTTCTTTTATGTCGACCGTACTCCCTACGGGAGCATTAAGCACAAGAGTGTTCTTCAAGCGGTGTACACCGCGCTTGCCGAACTCAGATGTGTTTACCAGAGGAACCTCATTGCCCCACACCTTATGGAGTTCGCCATCCTCGAATGTAAACTGCTGGTTTTGGGAGGAAACTGCGAGTGCAGCCTGCCTGCTTTTGATCCATTCTGCTTTAGACCGAACAAGCTCCCTTACAGTCTTCTCACTTGTTCTGACAGGGGCCGAGACACAAACATCCCCGTTTTCTCGATCAATTTTGATGTAGCAGTGCTTAATTCTTTTGCGAGTGACGATGACATTTAAATCAT
>MDSV01137939.1_pt1 | contig 27291 bp, 31 predicted proteins | sample 810851 | NCBI WGS metagenome assembly MDSV01 (sample SAMN05326640, study PRJNA326480) | marine metagenome | isolation source: seawater | place: Atlantic Ocean: North East | collected 2012 | reverse complement strand
TCTGGACCTAGATCTATAATATGATCAGCATTTTCCATAGTTTCAGTATCATGCTCAACTACAATAACTGTATTACCTAAATCTCTGAGTCTTTTTAAAGCTTTAATAAGTTTAACGTTATCTTTTTGATGTAATCCAATAGAAGGTTCATCTAAAACATAAAGTACTCCTGTTAATCCTGATCCAATTTGTGAAGCTAATCTAATTCTTTGAGCCTCACCTCCCGAGAGTGTTCCAGATTCACGTGATAATGTTAAATAGTCTAAGCCAACATTTAAAAGAAAATCCAATCTTTCATTTATTTCTTTTAAGATATGTTGGGCTATTTTTTTTTCTTTATCTTCAAGTTTATTATTTAAACTTTCAAACCATTTCTTTGCTTCAAAAATAGACTTAACTGTAATTTCACTAATATTTAATTTATCTATTTTTACACATAAAGCCTCATCTTTTAGTCTCATACCATTACATTTTTCACACTTCGATTCACTTTGGTATTGAGATATTTCTTCTCTTTTCCATTCACTTTCAGTTTCTAAAAATCTTCTTTCAAGATTATTAACAACACCCTCAAATGTCTTTTTTGTAGAATATTTTTCATGACCATCATCATAATTAAATTTAATTTCTTCATCATTTGACCCAAAAAGAAGAATATCTTTTATTTCTTTAGGTAATCTCTTCCAAGGTTCATTTAATGAAAATTTATAGTGTTTTGATAGAGATGATAATGTTTGAGCATAGTAAAAAAATTTTGATTTAGCCCATGGCTCTATAGCACCATCCGCTAAAGTTTTTTTACTATCAGGAACAACTAGATTTGGATCTACATTTAAATTAACACCTATACCTTCGCATTCTTCACAGGCCCCATATGGGCTGTTAAATGAAAATAGTCTTGGTTCAATTTCTTCTATTGTGAAACCACTTTCTGGACATGCAAATTTTGAAGAAAAAATAATCTTTTCTATTTTTCTATATTTCTTGGGTAAAGTTTCGTTCTCGTACTCTACAAATAAAAGCCCATCTGATAAACTTAAAGCTGTTTCAACTCCTTCTGCTAATCTATTTCCCAATTCATTATTTATGACAATCCTATCAACTACTATTGATATCTCATGTTTAATTTTTTTATTAAGATTTGGGAATTCATCAATGTTTAAATATTCTCCATCAACTTTAATTCTTTGAAATCCTCTTCTTTTAAAAGCAGCAATTTCCTTTTTGTATTCACCTTTTCTACCTCTAACTATTGGAGCTAATAAATAAATCGTATTTTTTTTTGGTAATTGCTTAATTTTATCAACAATTTCAGCAACACTTTGAGATTTAATAGGTTTTCCTGTAAATGGTGAATAGGGTGTTCCAGCTCGTGCAAATAAGACTCTCATGTAATCATATATTTCAGTTACTGTTGCTACCGTTGATCTTGGATTTTTTGATGTATTCTTTTGTTCTATAGCTATGGCTGGGCTTAATCCCTCTATTAGATCAACTTTAGGTTTCTTCATTTTGTCTAAGAACTGTCTTGCGTAAGCTGATAGACTTTCCACATATCTTCTTTGACCTTCAGCATATATCGTATCAAAAGCTAATGAAGATTTACCGGATCCAGATAATCCAGTAATGACGACAAATTTGTCCTTAGGTATCTCAAGCGAAATATTCTTTAGGTTGTGTTCTTTTGCGCCTTTTATAACGATTTTTTTAAGCATTTTTTTTTGACTTATATATCTAACCTATTAATAAAAGGATGGAAATATGTTATATTTGCAGATATTAACAATTAATCTTTTAACAAATCTATAAAATATATGGCTGGAAGTCTAAATAAAGTTCTTTTAATCGGCAGATTGGGTGCCGATCCTGAAATAAAACAAATGGTTAACGGTAAAAGTGTAGCCAGGCTAAGTTTAGCCACAAGTAATACTTGGAAAGATAAAAATACTGGTGAAAAAAAAGAGAAAACCGAATGGCACAGAATAGTGATATTTAACGAAGGACTTGTAAACGTGGTTCAGCAATATGTAAAAAAAGGAGCTCAAGTTTATATAGAAGGTCAATTGACAACACGAAAATGGAGAGATGAAAAAGCTGGAGTAGACAAATATTCAACAGAGATTGTTCTTCAAGGGTTTAATTCTTCATTTAAAATTCTTAGCAGCAAAAATAATCAAATTGAAAATACACAAGAAGAAGGTGGTGCAAAAAGTGTGCTTCCTGATAATGAAAACATGCCATCTAATAATGATTTAGATGATGAAATTCCTTTTTAAAATTAATGGAAAAAACAGAATTTATTCCAAAAATAAATAATCATAAACCAATTTTTGTATATGATGAAATGAGCTCATCTTATTTATCGTATGCAATGAGTGTAATTGTAAGTAGAGCTTTACCTGATGTTAGAGATGGATTGAAGCCTGTACATAGAAGAATTATATTTGCTATGTATAAAGGTGGATTTGATTGGTCAAAACAATTTCGTAAATCAGCAAGAGTCGTTGGAGATGTTATTGGTAAATATCATCCACATGGTGACCAATCAGTTTATGATGCTTTAGTTCGATTAACACAAAATTTTTCAATGAGTTTACCTTTAGTTGATGGTCAAGGTAATTTTGGATCTATTGATGGAGATCCTCCTGCAGCAATGAGGTATACGGAAACTAAATTATCAAAAGTATCTGAATATTTAATTGATGATATTGAAAAAGGTACAATTGAGTATAGAAATAATTATGATGAAACTGAAAAAGAACCAACAGTTTTACCAGCACAATTTCCTAACATATTAGTTAATGGAGCAGGTGGAATTGCAGTTGGTATGGCAACAAGTATACCTCCACATAATTTAGGAGAAATAATCGATGGAACAGTAGCATTTATTGAAAATAACGATATTACAATTTCACAATTAATGAAAAAAATACCTGGACCAGATTTCCCCACTGGTGGAATTATTATTGGTCAAGACAATTTAAAACAAGGTTATAATAAGGGGAGAGGATCTATTAAAATCAGAGGAGAAATAGAAGAAGAAACATTAAAAAATGGAAAAGAAAGATTAGTAATTAAATCTATACCTTACCAAGTTAATAAATCATCACTAAACGAAAGGATAGCTGAATTAGCTAGAGAAAAAAAAATTGAAGGTATAAGTGATATAAGAGATGAATCTAATCATAAAGGTGTAAGAGTTGTAATTGATTTAAGAAGAAATATAGAACCAGAAATGGTGAAACGACAACTATATAAATTAACTTCAATAGAATCATCATTTGGTTTTAATACACTAGCTATCGTAGATGGGAAGCCAAAGATTTTAAATTTAAAAGAATTTATTTCTGAGTTTGTTAAATTCAGAGAAGAAACATTAACCAAAAAAATAAAATTTGATCTTAAAAAAGCTCAAGAAAAAGCTCATATTCTTATAGGTATATCAGTATCTGTAGAAAATATAGATTTAGTTATAAAAATTATAAAGAAATCAGCTACAACAGAGGAAGCTAGAAAATCATTGTTATCTAAAAAATGGAAAGTAAATAAAACTAGTAAATTAATCAAAATTATAAGTTCTGAAAAAAATGGGTCAAGTTACAATCTCTCAGAAGAGCAAGTAAATGCAATTCTGGATCTTAAATTACAAAAGTTGACTGCTTTTGGAATTAATGAAATAGAAACAGAAATTAAAAAACTTTCAATTTCGATAAGAGAATATGAAAAACTTTTAAAATCAAAAAAAGAACTTTTTAAAGCTATTGTTGTTGAATTAAACAAGATTAAAGAAAAATTCTCAGTGAAAAGAAGAACAAAGATACTTAATGTAGTGTTAAATTATAATATTGAAGAAACAGTACAAAAAGAAGCTGTTGTTATTACTATCACTCACAAAGGCTATATTAAAAGAGGTTCTCTTTCTTCTGTTAAAATTCAAAAGAGGGGCGGCAAAGGAAAGGCTGGTATAAAAACGAGAGATGAATATTTTGTAACAGAAATTTTTACCGCAAGCTCGTTAACTCCAGTACTATTTTTTTCTTCTCAGGGACTAGTTTATAAATTAAAAGCATGGAAAATTCCTCAAGGAACAGCGAATTCAAAAGGTAAAACTCTATTTAATTTGTTACCTTTGAAAAGTCATCACTCTATAAGCTCAATCATGCCTCTGCCAGATAATGAAAATGAATGGAAAAATCTTAAAGTTATTTTTGCTACAGCCGCAGGAAAAGTTAGAAAAAATGGTTTAGAAGATTTTTCAAACATACAATCCACAGGTAAAATTGCTATGAAATTAGATCAGGATGATAAAATTATTGGTGTAAAAATTGTTAGAGATGATCAAGACATTATTTTAACAACTAAATTAGGAAAATGTATAAGATTTAAATCAGAAAAGCTGAGGGTTTTTAAAGGGCGTTCTTCTAAAGGTATAAAAGGAATTGAACTAGCTCAAGGTGACAAAGTAATTTCTTTATCTGTAGTAGATAATACCGGATTAAAAAATAACAATAAAAATGGTACTAAAAATAAAGAATTAGAGTCTTTAGAAAAACATAAATTTATTTTATCTATAACTGAAAATGGTTATGGTAAAAGAACATCTTTTTACGATTACAGAGTTACTAATAGAGGTGGAAAAGGTATTATTGGTATTATCAACTCTTCAAGAAACGGAAATGTGTCTGCTTCATTTCCGGTAGATGTTGTTGATGAAATTTTATTATCTACAGATAAGGGTAGAGTTATAAGATGTGCTGTAAAAGAAATAAGAAGTGCAGGTAGAAACACTCAGGGTGTTAAAATTATTAAACTTTCAGGTGAGGAAAAAGTTGTTTCTGCAATTAAAATTGAGGATAATTTTAAATAAGAATTTATGAAAAAGATTGGTATATATCCTGGAACTTTTGATCCTATAACTTATGGACATATAGATGTAATTAAAAAAGCTTTAAATGTAGTTAATGAACTAGTAGTGGCAGTTTCAAATGATTATTCAAGGGATTATTTGTTTTCAGTAGATGAAAGAGTGGAAATAATACAAAACAGTTTGTTTAAAGATTTGAAATTTAGTAGAAAAAATATCAAAATCCTTAGTTTTAATAGTTTAACGACTACTTTATGTAAAAGATTAAAAACTACTATTATTTTTAGAGGATTAAGAGCGGTTTCAGATTTTGAATATGAATTTCAGCTAGCTGGAATGAACAGAAAACTTGATAAAAAAATAGAAACTGTTTTTTTGATGTCAGATGTTGAAAATCAAGTAATATCATCACGATTGGTCAAAGAAATAGCAAAATATAAAGGTCATCTTAAAAATTTTTTAACAAAAAGCACAATACGTGCAATAAAACAGAAATATGATTAAAAAAATATTAATTTTTTTTATTTTTGTTTTAATTTATCAACCAATAAATGCAAAGGAAAATACTATGTTGTTAAAACTTAAAGATGGAAATGTGGTTATAGAGCTTTTTGAAGACATTGCCCCAAAACATGTTGAAAGATTTAAAAAGCTTGCTAGTGAAAAAAAGTATGATGGTGTTGTCTTTCACAGAGTAATAGAAGGATTCATGGCTCAAACTGGAGATGTAAGATATGGGAATTCTGGATCAGAAAATTACAATCTTGCTTTAGCTGGCACCGGTGATTCTGATTACCCCAATCTAAAAGCTGAGTTTAGTAATGCTGCTCATGAAAGAGGAACTCTTTCTATGGCTCGCGCCAATGACCCTGATAGTGCTAACAGTCAATTTTTTATTTGTTTTAAACCAGCTCCTTTTCTTGACAGACAATATACAGTTTTTGGTAAAGTTATATCTGGCATGGAGTTTGTAGATTTAATAAAAAAAGGTGAAGGTGATAATGGTCAAGTTGTTGACCCAGATAAAATTATAAGCTTAACTGCTGATCCAAACTAAAAATTTAATGATAAATGAGAATTTTTCTTTCACTTTATTGAAAGAAGAAAAAGAAGCAAGGCTTGGTAAAATTAACACTCATAGAGGTAATATCGATACACCCGCTTTTATGCCAGTAGGTACACAAGGTACAATCAAATCTACTTTCATCGAAGATGTAAAAGCTACTGGTGCACAAATAATATTATCTAACACTTATCACTTAATGATTAGACCAGGTGTGGAAAGAATTAAAAGAGTTGGAGGTTTGCATGAATTTATGAACTGCAATCTACCAATATTAACTGATTCTGGAGGTTTTCAAATTATGTCACTTTCTAAACTTGTAAAAATAGACAAAAAAAATGGTGCTACTTTTAATTCACATATAGATGGCAAAAAATTTACCTTAAGTCCAGAGGAAAGCATTAGAATACAAAAGGATTTAAATTCTGATATTGTGATGATTTTAGATGAATGTCCCAAATTATCTTCAGATAAAAAAAAAATTCACAATTCTTTAAAACTTTCCCTTAACTGGGCCGAAAGATCAAAAGATACTTTTGGTTATAATCCTAAAAAAGCTCTTTTTGGTATTGTTCAAGGTGGCATTTTTAAAGATTTGAGATTGGAAAGTTTAGATGGGCTTATAAAAATTGATTTTGATGGATATGCTTTAGGCGGTTTGGCTGTTGGAGAAAGTCAACAACAAATGTTTAAAGTTCTTGAAGATATAACACCTTATATGCCAAAAAATAAACCCAGATATTTAATGGGTGTAGGAACGCCCTCAGATATACTGGGTGCTGTAAAAAGAGGTGTCGATATGTTTGATTGCGTTATACCAACAAGATCTGGAAGAACTGGATTAGCTTTTACTTGGGAAGGAAGATTAAACCTAAAAAATTCAAAATATCAAAAAGACGATACTCCGATTGATAATACCTCAAATCTAAGAAGTTTGAGCTCTTATTCAAAAAGCTATATTAATCACTTAATAAGTTCTAATGAAATACTAGCTTCAATGATTTTAACGTTAAATAATATATTTTTTTACCAACAATTAATGATCAAAATTAGAGAGGCAATTAAAAATAATAGTTTTGATAAATTTTACAATGAATATATCAATATTATATAAACTTTTTTGTCCTACATAAGATTTTATAATTGAAATATATTTAAAAGAATATATTAATACAATTTGTGGGCCCATAGCTCAGTTGGTAGAGCAATTCCCTTTTAAGGAATGGGTCGGTGGTTCGAGTCCACCTGGGCTCACCAAACTATGTAGTTTTAATAAGAGGTGGATATTCTACAATTACCTCAGGTATCCACATTTTTAACTTCTGAATTCTAGTTGCTGCAGATGGATGTGTGCTCATCCATTCAGGAGGTTCTTGTCCTTTATAAGCTTCTTTCATTCTTTCCCATATTTTTACAGATTCTCTAATATCGTAACCTGCTAATGAAGAAAAAATTAAACCTAAATAATCAGCTTCTGATTCTTGTTTTCTACCAAAGGGATTATCAATTCCAAAGGTTCTTAACATGCCAGCTACATCTACCCCTGTAGTTCGTGATGTATTAGAAATTGCACCTCCCGTAAATATATCTAAAGCTGTTGTTCCAACATTTAAAATCACACTTCTGCTTGCTCTTTCAATTGAATGTTTTGCAACTGCGTGAGCAATCTCATGACCCATTACTGCAGCAAGCCCATCTTTATTTTTTGTAATTTCTAATATACCAGTGTAAACAGCAATCTTACCTCCTGGCATACACCATGCATTTCTAATTTTTTTATTATCTATAAGGATATATTCCCACTGAAAATTAAATGTAGGATCTTTTTTATTGATAGAATCAAAATAAGCACTTACAGATTCTTCAATTTTCTTTCCAATTTCTTTAATTTCATCTAATTGCCTTTTATCGTCGCTTAAATTAGCTTTTCTCTTAACATTCTCATAAAGTTGTGCTGCTTGTCTATTTATTGAACTTTCAGGTAGTAATTTTAATTGTTTTCTATCAGTAATTGGAGCCGTTGCACACGCAGGAATTAATAATCCACAACTACAATATCCAAAATAACTAAGGAATTTTCTTCTATTTATGTTAATATTTTTGCTCATGATAATTATGCTAATTAACTTTAAATGTTTTTTATTAGTTAGTAATATTCATTTTAACAAATTTACCAGCAATAACAATCTATAAGATTTATATATGAAAAAAAAAAGGAGTATCTTTGCTAAACTTAGAAATTATTTTATAGCAGGAATAGTTGTTTTAATACCTATAGGTATAACAATTTATTTAGTTTTCTTCATTATTGAAATTTCATCGATATTATTACCTAAAGAACTTAACCCTAACTACTATTTAGGTTTTGATATTCCTGGCATTGAAATTTTCATTTCCCTGATACTTATTACATTTATTGGATGGCTATCATTATCTTTCTTGGGAAAAAAGTTGCTTGAAATTTTTAATACAGTTTTAAAAAAAATACCAGTTTTAAGAACTATCTATTCAGCAATTGGACAGATGACAGAAACCTTCACTAAAAAAGATGATAAAAAGAATAATGTTGTTCTTGTTGAATATCCAAGAAAAGGTAGTTGGGCTGTTGGATTTGCTACTAAAAAAAATACTGGGGAAATAACAAATAAAACTAAAAAAAATCTAATAAACGTTTTTGTTCCAACAACTCCTAATCCAACAAGTGGTTTTTTGTTAATGTTCCCAGAAGAAGAAATTATATATTTAGATATGTCTTTCGAAGAAGCTTCCAGATTTATTGTTTCTGCTGGAACTGCTAATACTAATTAACTTCATCTAAATTTAACTGATTTATTATATCAACTTTATCAAATAATTTTAAAAGAATGTTATAATTATCAAAATTATTTTCATTTAATTCAATCTCTTTGATATTTCTTTCTGCAATTTTAAATAATTCTTCATGATGAACAGGATCTGCTAATTTGAAATCTTTTATACCACTTTGTTGATATCCTAATACGTCACCAAAACCACGTAATTTCATATCCTCTTCTGCTATTAAAAAACCATCATTTGAAGATTTCAATATTTTAATTCTTTTCTTTGCGTTTTCACTTAAATTTTTTTTATATAATAATATACAATTACCTTGTTCTTTACCTCTTCCAACTCTTCCTCGTAATTGATGTAGCTGTGATAATCCAAATTTATTTGAATTCTCGATTATAATTAAATTGGCATTTGGAAAGTCAATCCCAACTTCAATTACTGTCGTTGAAACAAGTATATCAATTTTTCTTTCAAGAAAATCTTTTAAAACTTTATCTTTATCAATTTTGTCTAAAGCTCCATGTATAAGTCCAATTTTTTTAGTAAAGTTTTTTTGCAAAAATTCATATCTATCAATAGCAGCTGTGTAGTCTAATTTTTTTGATTCTTTAATTAATGGACAGACCCAAAATACTTGATTTTTTTTATCTATTTGTCTTTTAATAAATGGTAAAATTTCATTCAATTTTTCTTCAGGTTTACTTAAAGTTATAATATCTTTTCTTGAGATAGGTTTTTCAACTAATCTTGATATATCCATATCACCATAGGTCGCCAAAATTAAAGATCTAGGAATAGGTGTTGCAGACATTAATAACACATCACAATCTTTTCCACCTTTTTTTGAAAGTTCTATTCTTTGTTTAACACCGAATTTATGTTGTTCATCAATAATAATTAATCCTAACTTTTTAAAAGATATTTTCTTTTGAAAAAGTGCATGAGTTCCTATTAAAAAATTAATTTTACCATTTATTAAATTATTTAAAATATCCTTTTTTTCTATATTATCAGTTTTGCCTGATAAGAACGCAATTTCTAATTTTGTTTTTTTAAAAATTTTTTTTGCTAAATTGAAGTGCTGTCTAGCTAATATTTCAGTTGGAGCCATTAATGCTACTTGAAATTTTGAATTAATTGTATTTAAAGCTGCCACAAAAGAAATTATTGTTTTTCCACTGCCAACGTCACCCTGTAATAGTCTAAACATTTTTAATTCAGACATCAAATCTTTATTAATTTCATTTATAATTTTATTTTGATTTTCTGTTAGTTTAAAATTTAAATTATTTATCAATTGTTTAGTATCTTTTAAACTAAACATTTTTTTTTGTTTTTTGACTTTTCTAATCCTTCTTCTGACTTCAGATAGAACTAATAAATTTGATAATATTTCATCATATGCTAATCTTTTATAATATTTAGAATTTAAGTGATTTTCTTTATTTTCATGAATATTGATAATGGATTGTGACCAGCTAACGTTTCCTATCTTTTTAAGTATATTTTTACTATGCCATTCTTTAATGTCTGTAATTTCATTTAAAATACTATTAACTAATTTTCTATAAACCTTTTCGCTTAATCCTTCTGTTAACGAGTATTTGGGAATTAATTTATTAACAAAACTCTCATTTTCTTGTGGAACGATATAAGCAGGGTTAGTTATTTGATATTTTTTATTATAATAATTTACTTTTCCACTTATTATTACTTGTGAATTTAATTTAAGAATTTTTCTAATATACCCTTCACGGCTATTAAAAAATATAATATCGATTTCACCAAAATCATCTATACACTTTACTCTATTAGGAAGGTTTCTAATTCTAGGAAAATTATACTTGATAGGTTTTACATTAATCGTCGTTATATCCCCAATTTCAAGTTCGTTTAGTTTTCTAATTTTTGTTCTATCAGTAAAACCTTTAGGTATAGTCCACAACAAATCTATAACTCTATCAATTTTCTTTCTTTTTAATAAAACCTTTGTTTTTGGTCCAACATTTTTTAAATGGGATATATTTTTAGTTAAAAAATCTTGTATCTTTGTTTGATTCATAATTTTATAATATATATTAATTCAATATTACTATGGAAAATATTAAAACCTTAAAAAAAAGAATTATCTATAGATCTATGCATCGCGGTAGTAAAGAAATGGATTTATTACTAGGTGATTTTGTCCATAAATATATCGACACTTTTACTGATAAGGAACTTATAGACTTGAATAGTTTGCTAAATATTGAAGATGAAGTTATTTACAATTGGTATTTCAACAAGAATAATAAAGTTGATTTTCCCACGAACCACGTAACAGAAAAATTTAAAAATTTTAAAGTACTTTAACTTATGTACTGGCAAGATGAAGGATACTTACTATCAAAAAATAATTTTGATGAAAATTCTATTATCATTGAAGTTTTTACTCTAAATCATGGAAAATATAATGGTGTTGTTTATGGAGGTTCATCAAGAAAAAAGAAAAAAATAGTTCAAATAGGTAATAAATTTTTATTAAATTGGAAATCGAAAAACGAAAATAGAATAGGTTATTTTGATATTGAATTAATTAATCCCGTAGGACCATTATTTTTTGATGATAAAAAAAGATCAATTTGCATTCTAGCAGCTACCTCAATATTAAAAACTTTATTGCCAGAAAGACAAATTAATAAAAAAATATATTCTAAATTTGAAAATCTATTAATAAATTTAGAATTAAAAGACTGGATATTTTTATATATATCATGGGAATTATCATTAATTAAAGAATTAGGTTTCGACTTAAATCTTAATTCAGATAAGATTTTAGCAAATAATACCACATTAACTTTAAATGGAAAAAGTTTTAAAATACCTGATTTTCTTCGCAAACAAGTCGATTTAAATAAATTAAATAATAATGAAATCTACGAAGCTTTAACTTTTAATAAAAATATTTTTATAGAAAACTTTATAACACCTAATAGGTTAAAATTTCCATCATCACGAAATCTTTTAGAGAAATATTTTAAGAATATATAGATAATATTTTTTTTAAGATATTTTTTTTGCAATCTCATCAGCAAAATATGTGACTATTGCGCTAGCTCCAGCTCTTTTGAATGAAACTAAACTTTCAATAATAGCGTCTTCACTAATACTTTTATTTATTATTCCATTTTTAATTAAACTATACTCACCTGAAACTTGGTAGGCAAAAACAGGAATTTTAAAATTTTCTTTGACTAATTTTATGATATCAAGATAGGGCATACCTGGTTTTACCATAACAAAATCAGCACCTTCGTTGATATCTAAAGCTACCTCTCTTAAAGCTTCCTTTGAATTATTAAAATCCATTTGGTAATCTTTTTTATTTCCTTTTAAAAGTTTTTTTGATCCTACAGCGTCTCTAAAAGGTCCATAAAAACTTGAAGCATATTTTACTGCATAGGATAATATTTGTACTGATTTATATCCTTCTTTATCTAAGGCTTTACGTATCTCTCCAATTCTTCCATCCATCATGTCTGATGGAGCAATAACATCGCAACCCATTTTTGCTTGTAGCAAAGATTGTTTAATAAGAACCTTTATAGTTTCGTCATTATCAACAGAATTTTTTTTTATAATTCCATCATGTCCATGGTCAGTGTAAGGGTCTAGAGCAACGTCACACATAATTCCAATTTCATTGTAATTTTTTTTGATCATTCTCAATGCTTTGCTTATTAAATTATTTTTATTAAGAGCTTCAGACCCTTTAGAATTTTTTTTATAAGTAGGAGTATTTGGAAAAAGAGCGATCATTGGTATTTTTCTACTTATAGCTCTTTCAACTAAAATATTAATTTTGTCTAATGAGTACCTAAATACCCCAGGCATAGAACTAATAGGTTCTTTTATATTTTTTCCTTCTTTAATAAAAATGGGCCAAATTAAATCGTTAACCGATAAACTATTTTCTTGTACTAATCTCCTTGACCAGTCAGTTTTTCGATTTCTCCTTAACCTAGTATTTGGATACGACCCAGTAATTTTCATTTGATAATCATTCGCATTTCAATTGAAAAGTTTATATTATAAAGAACCTTAATTCTATTGCGACAAAACCTTCCTATTTAATATATATTATTGATATAAATAATATATATTGTAATACATTGCTTAAATGAACACTTCAAATGATTTTCATACTGTAAAAGATTTAAAATTTGATATTTTAAAGCTACAAACTGCTTTAGCTGAGGTATTAAAAATTAAAGAATATGATACAGCAAATGGAATTAAAAATTTCGCAGCAATTTGTCTAAATCAGATTCCTGGTAAACCTGAGTCAATAGAAGGAAAAAATACTAGAGGTGTATATTGGACTAAACCTGATCATACAGGAAAAGAAATAATAAGAGATAAAATTTTAGATGAAAATTTATACACTGAATTTGTTAAAGATTTTGAAGAAACTTATTTTAAAGAAGTTTACAATCAGCTTTCAAAAAAATTTAAACTTGGTCGGGTTAGAATTTTACTTAAAGAGCCAAGATCAACTTTAAGTTGGCATCGTGACCCTGAGCCAAGACTTCATATTCCGATTATAACAAACCCTGGATGTTTAATGGTTATAGAAAATGTTGCAAAACATTTGCCAGCAGATGGCTCAGTCTACATTACAAATAATGTTAAATATCATAATGCCTTTAATGGCGGAGAAGAAAATAGAGTTCATTTAGTGGCCTGTTTAACCGATTATAAGTTCAATTAAATCTTAATAATATAAATCCAAATATTGTGGTATAATTTGTTATACTGTATATATGTAGTTAAATTTTAGCGTAATCAGTGCCAATATATAGAAACATAAAAACTCAACCTATAGTTCTTGCATCAGATCATGCTGGTTTTAAATTAAAAGAATTAATTAAAAAATATTTAATTAAAAAAAGGAAAAAAGTTTTGGATCTAGGTACTAAAAATATTAATTCAGTTGATTATTCTGATTTTGCTCATTTGTTAGCAAAAAGAGTTAAAAATAAACATTTTGGGATTTTGATTTGTGGATCTGGAACGGGAATGAGTATGGCTGCAAACAGACACAAAAATGTTAGAGCAGCATTATGTTATAATCTAAAATCAACTAAGCTTAGCAGGATGCATAATAATGCCAATGTAATGACGATTGGAGCACGATTGACTAAAAAAAATGTTGCATTAAAATGTGTAAATATTTTTATAAATACCAGATTTGAAGGTGGTCGACATTTGAAAAGAATTAAAAAAATATAATAAATATGGTTAAATTAAATAATTATATAGACGACAACTTTCAAGATTTTTTTGATAAAGATCTCTCCAAAACAGATCCGGAATTATATAATTCTATTAAATTGGAGCTTGAGAGACAGCAGCAACATATAGAGTTGATTGCTTCAGAAAATATAGTTTCAAAAGCCGTTCTGGATGCGCAAGGTTCAATAATGACAAATAAATATGCTGAAGGATACCCATCAAAAAGATATTACGGTGGGTGTGAATTTGTAGATAAAGCAGAGGACTTGGCTCTCGAAAGAGTTAAAAAACTTTTTAACTGTAAATACGCAAACGTACAACCACACTCAGGTGCTCAAGCAAACGGAGCTGTTTATCTTGCTCTTTTAAAGCCTGGTGATCGTATACTTGGTATGAGCTTAAATTCTGGTGGACATTTAACTCATGGCGCAAAAGTTTCTCTTTCCGGAAAATGGCTTAATGCTTTTCATTATGAAGTAGATAAAGAAAGTGGACTTATAGATTATGATTTGGTTGAAAAGCTAGCAAATGAACATAAACCTAAAATTATTATAGCTGGTGGTAGTGCTTATTCAAGAATAATTGATTTTAAAAAGTTTAGAGCTATAGCAGATAAAGTAAAAGCATACCTAATGGTTGATATGGCACATTTCTCTGGACTTGTGGCTGGAAAAGGTTATCCAAATCCAGTTGATTATGCAGATATTGTTACTTCCACTACACATAAAGTATTAAGAGGAGGTAGAGGAGGAATTATACTTACTAATAACGAAGAAATAATCAAAAAGGTCAACTCTGCAGTTTTTCCTGGTTATCAGGGAGGTCCTTTGATGCATGTTATTGCAGCTAAGGCAGTAGCTTTTCAAGAAGCTTTACATCCATCTTTCCAAAATTATGTAAAATCAGTTCTTTCAAATGCTAAAATATTATCTGAAACTCTAAAAAATAATGGTTTTAAAATTTTTTCTGGTGGTACAGATACACATTTGATGTTAGTTGATTTAAGACCTTTTAAAGTAACTGGTAAGGACGCAGAAGTTAGTTTATGTAAAGCAAACATTACTTGTAATAAAAATGGAATACCTTTTGATACTGAAAAAATGACTATAACTTCTGGAATACGACTTGGAACTCAAGCTGCAACAACTCGCGGATTTGGTTTAGATGAATTTAAAAAAGTAGGCAATTTAATAACAAAAGTAATAACAGGTTTATCAAAAAACCCTAATGATAATGCCTCTGTTGAAGATGAAGTAAGAAATGAAGTAGTAGAACTTTGTAAAAGATTTCCAATTTATAATCATTTAATAGAAAATTAATTTATGCTTTGTCCATTTTGTAGAGAAAAAGACACCTCAGTAGTAGACTCAAGACCTACAGAGGATGGTACAGCAATAAGACGAAGGAGAGTAAGCCATTGTTGCCAAGGCCAGAGATTTACAACTTTTGAAAGAGTTCAATTTAGAGAACTTACAGTAGTAAAGAAAAATGGAAGAAAATCTCCTTTTGAAAGAGAAAAATTAGCTAAATCAATTTTTATTTCTCTTAAAAAGAGGCCAGTAGATAGCGAAACTATAGAAAAATTTATTTCTAGAATTTCAAGAAATCTAGAAGAAATGGGTCAATCAGACATACCAACAAGTGTTATTGGCAGAATGGTAATGGATGGTTTAAAAGAAATAGACAAAATCGCATATATTAGATTTGCTTCTGTCTACACAAATTTTAAAGAGATTGAAGATTTTGGTCAATTTGTGGACAAATTAGATGTCAACAAACCAAAATAAAAACTCTAAACATAATTATTTTATGGGTCTTGCTTTGTATCAAGCAATGAAATCATTAGGCAATACAGAAACAAATCCTTCTGTAGGTTGCATAATAGTTAAAAATAATTCCGTAATCGCAGCTGGATCAACAGGATTTAAAGGAACTCCACACGCTGAGGTTAATGCTATTAATTTTAATAAAAAAGAAGTTAAAAACTCTGAATTATATACAACACTTGAACCTTGCTCTAATTATGGAAAAACACCTCCATGTGTAAATAAAATTATACAATCTAAGATTAAAAAAGTTTTTTTTTCAATTAAAGATCCTGACCCAAGATCATATAATAGATCAAAAAAAAAATTTAAAGAAAATAATATATATGTAAAAAATAGTATTCGAAATTCAGAGTCAAATTCCTTTTATAGAAGTTATTTAAAATCCAAAAGAAAAAATTTACCTTTTGTAACTGCAAAGTTAGCTGTATCTAAAGATTTTTTTACAGTAAATAAAAAAAAACAATGGATTACTAATAAATATTCAAGAGGAAGAGTTCATTTATTAAGAAGTATTCATGATGCTCTATTAACAAGCTCAGCAACTATAATTAAAGATAACCCAAAGCTAACATGTAGGATCAAAGGTTTAGAAAAAACGTCACCTTCTAGAATTATTTTAGATAAAAATTTAACCATACCTATTAAATCTTATGTTTTCCTTACAGCCAAAAAAAACCGAACTATTGTTTTCTTTATTAAAAATAATTTAAGTAAAATAAAAAAAATGAAAAAAATGGGTGTTAAGTTTATTAAAATGACACCCAATTCATCTAATAATTTTGATTTAATATCAGTATTAAGACAAATTAAATTATTAGGTTTCTCAAGAATTTTTTTAGAGTCTGGATTAAAATTAACAAAAGCCTTCTTAGCAAATTTTCTAATTGATGATTTTCATCTTTTTATTTCACAAAATAGTATTGGACGAAGTGGAAAAAATAGTTTTAAAAAAAATATTGAAATTTTAAATAAAAGTAAACGAATCTTAAATAATAAAGTTAACCTTTTGGGTGATACTTTGCTATCTTTCCGATTAAAATAATGTTTAATGGTATAATTAAAAACACAGGAAGAATTGTTAATATAAGTAAAAATAAAAAAAATTGTATTTTATCTATTAATTCTAAAATTAGATTTATTAAATCTGAAATAGGTTCATCGATATCTTGTTCTGGAACATGTTTAACTCTTGTTAACTTTAAAGGAAATAATTGTAAATTTTACTTATCAAAGGAAACTCTCAATCGTACTAATTTTAGGAACGCAAAAGTAAATGATGTTGTAAATTTAGAAAAATCACTTAAATACGGTACTCGCATATCAGGTCATTTTGTCCAAGGACACGTCGATACCGCTAGTTTGGTTAATAAAATCGTTTTTTTAGGTAAATCATGGTGTATTAATATTCAATTATTAAGAAAATATAGAAATTTTGTAGTTGAAAAAGGATCTATAACACTAAATGGAGTTTCTCTTACTATTTCAAAAATATTTAAAAAAGAATTTCAAGTAGTTGTTATTCCTCAAACATTAAAATATACCAATCTAATTAAACTTAAGAAAAATGACATTGTTAATATTGAATTTGATGTATTAGGAAAGTATATAAATAACTCTTTAAAATGAAATTTTCTAAAATTAGTAAAATTATTGAAGACGCAAAACGTGGTAAAATGTTCATATTGGTAGATGATGAACAAAGAGAAAATGAAGGTGATCTAATAATACCTGCTAGTAAAATTACATCAGGGTTAATAAATTTTATGGCTAAGTATGGAAGAGGATTAATATGTTTAACCTTATGTCAAAAACAAGCTGACAAGCTTAACCTTTCTCTAATGTCATCACAAAATATATCAAGAAGTCAAACAGCTTTTACGGTATCGATTGATGCTAAAAAAGGTATAAGCACAGGTATATCTGCGCATGATCGTGCTAAAACTATTAAAGTTGCAATTAAAAAAAACGTAACAGGAAAAGATATGGTTTCACCTGGACACGTTTTTCCAATAGTTGCTAAGAATGGTGGTGTTCTTGTAAGAGCTGGTCACACAGAGGCATCAGTTGATATATCCAAGATGGCTAAATTAGGTCCATATGCAGTTATTTGCGAAATCATGAATGATGACGGCAGCATGTCAAAAGGGAAAAAATTATTTAATTTTGCAAAAAAACATAAATTAAAAATTGGTAAGATAGACGATCTTATATCCTACAGATTAAAAGAAGAAAAACTAATTAAATTAAAAAAAACTTCCTATATTAAAATAAATAAAGATACTTATAATATCAAAATCTTTGAGAGTTTACTGGATGGATCGGAAAATTTTGCTCTTATTAAAGGAAATATAAAAAAAAGTAAAAATCCTCGAGTTAGAGTAATTTCATCAAATATTGTAAAAAATTATTTAATGGGTGAAAAATTACCAAACTCGTTTAATAAAACTATACAGTACTTTAAAAATCATAATGATTGTGTTTTAATCTTTATAAGAGATACAAATCTTAGATCAGTTTCTGAAGTTTTAAGAAATTATAAAAATGCTGATTTTTATAAAAAAGGTGGTGACAAGTTAATTAAAAATTATGGAATAGGGGCTCAAATTATTAAACTATTAGGTATCGAAAAAATGATTTTAGTTACAAGATCAAAAAAGAAAGTTGTGGGACTTGATGGTTACGGTATTAAAATTACACATCAAGAAATAATAAAATGAAAATATGTATCATAGTAGCAAATTATTATAAAAATATTTCAAACAATTTGCTTTTAGGAGCAAGTTCTGAACTAGATAAGTGCTCTAAGTTAAATAAAAAATTTAAATTAAAATATGAAAAGATAGTCGTTCCTGGTGTTTTTGAAATTCCTTTCATTGTTTCTAAAAATATTAAAAAATTTGATGCATTTATTGCTCTTGCATGTGTTATAAAAGGAGAAACCCCACATTTTGATTTTATTTCAAATGCAGTAACTAATGGAATAATCAATATTTCTATCCAAAGCAAAAAGCCGATAACTAACGGTATCTTGACATGCTTAAATAAAAAACAAGCAATCATCCGGTCTGATATAAATAAAAAAAATAAGGGTGGTGAAGCTGCTAAAGCTCTCATTAAACTTTTAGAAATAACAAGAAGACAATGAATGAAAAAAAAAATAATCAAAATCCCAGAGTAATAGTTATACAAAAATTATATGGACATCACTTAAATAAAGATTCCGAATTAACATTCCCAAAACATAGATATAAAAAATTTATCAAAGACGTTGTAAAAGGTACCATTGAAAGAAAAGATCTTATTCAAGGATTGATAAAAGATAAATTAAAGGAAAACATCAATGATAATAAAACTGAACTTGTGATAAAATTAATGATTATGGCTGCAATTTATGAATTTTTATATATGCATAAAACACCTATAAAAGTCGTAATAAGTGAGTATTTAAAAGTTTCAGATTTTTTTGTTGATATAAAACAAAAAAATTTTTTAAATGCAATCTTGGACAAAGCTTCAAAAATAAGTCGTGATTTTAATGAATGAATTCGAAATAATAAAAAAATACTTAAGAACATTAACGCTTAAAAATTCAAGTTCATTAAAACTGAAAGATGATGTTTTTTATGATAAGGAAAAAAAAGTAGTTATATCAACAGATACGTTCGTTGAAGGTATTCATTTTTTAAAATCATCTAAACCAAATCAATTTATTAAAAAAATATTAAGATCTTCGTTGTCAGACTTGTACTGTAAAGGTGCTATTCCTACTTCTTATTTTTTATCTCTTGCGTTAGATAAAAAATCTGCAAAAAGCTCATGGTTAAAAGAAATAAAAAAGACTTTAATATCAGAACAAAGAAAATTTAATATTTTTTTAGGTGGTGGTGATACTGTATATTCATCGAAATTAGTTATTACAATAACAGTTTTAGGTTATAAGAAAAAAAATCTAGTTTTAAGAAACGGATCTTATGTTAATGATGATATTTATGTTACAGGAACTATATGCGACTCTTATATAGGTTTAAACGTAGTTAAAAAGAAAATTAATTTAGGTCATTTTAATACTTTTTTTAAAAAAAAATATTATGAGCCAGATCTTGCTTTTAGACTTGCCCCATATTTAAGTCTAATTGCTACTTCATCTATTGATATATCTGACGGTTTGCTACAAGATCTTCATCACATTTGTAAAGATTCTAAATGTGGAGCTCTAATTCATCTAAATAGTTTACCTTTATCAATCCAATTCAAAAAAGTTCTATCCAAAAAAAAAATAAATCTTCAATCTGTTTTTTCCAAAGGTGATGATTATCAGATTCTTTTTACTGCAAAACCTAGATTGAGATCTAAGATTAAAAAGTTATCGAAAAAGTTGAATCTTAAAATTACCAAGATAGGATCTACAACTAAAAATATGAATGTATTATTTGAAAATAATGGTAAAAAATTTAAGATTAATAAGACAAATGCAGGATATACCCACAATTTTAAGTAAAGAATTTTGTTGCCTTTTATGCTTTTTTTTGACAGTTTTCGTTTTTTTAAACTAAATTAATTTTAATAATGATAGATACTCTTTACATAATCATTGCTTCTGGATTTCTTGCTATCTTATATGGATATATAGTTGGGAAACAAATTATATCTGCAAGCCCAGGTAATTCAAAAATGATAGAAATAGCTAGTGCTATTCAAGAAGGTGCTAGAGCATATCTAAATCGTCAATACAAAACTATAACTATGGTAGGAATAATTGTTTTAATCATAGTAACTTATTTTTTAGGAATTTGGGTAGGATTAGGTTTCTTAATTGGTTCCTTTTTATCTGGCTTAGCTGGGTACATAGGAATGCTTATTTCAGTTCAAGCAAATGTAAGAACTGCTGAAGCCTCTCGAAATGGACTTGCAGCAGGTTTAAATATAGGATTTAAATCAGGAGCTGTTACTGGAATGTTAGTTGCTGGTTTAGCACTTTTATCAATAGCGCTGTACTATCTAATATTATTAAAATTAAATATAGATAATAGAAATATTATTAATGCTTTAGTAGGACTGGGATTTGGAGCATCATTAATATCAATTTTTGCAAGACTAGGTGGAGGTATATTCACAAAAGGTGCTGATGTTGGTGCTGACCTAGTTGGTAAGGTTGAAGCGGGTATTCCAGAAGATGATCCACGAAATCCTGCAGTAATTGCAGATAATGTAGGAGATAATGTAGGAGATTGTGCAGGTATGGCTGCTGATTTATTTGAAACTTATGCAGTAACAATAGTAGCTACCATGGTTTTGTCTTCAATATTTTTTGTAAATAATTTAAGTATGATGATTTATCCACTCGCTATTGGAGGGTCATGTATCATAACTTCTATAATAGGAACCTTTTTTGTAAAATTGGGAAAAAGCAAAAATATAATGGGTGCGCTATATAAAGGATTTATAGCTACAGCAATTCTATCTGTTATTATTTTATATCCAATTACTGATAAAGTAATTGGACTAGACACAACTTATTCATCTGAAAATTCAAGTTTTGTAGGCTTTGATCTTTATTTATGTGGAGTTATTGGTTTAATAATTACAGGTTTAATTATTTGGATAACAGAATATTATACTGGAACTAATTTCAGACCAGTAAGAAGTGTAGCTAAATCTTCAACAACAGGACATGGTACTAATGTAATTCAAGGATTAGCAGTATCTTTGGAAGCTACAGCTTTACCAGCTTTAATAATAGTTGCTGGAATTTTATTAACTAATCAAATCGCAGGCTTATTTGGTATAGCTATTGCTGTTACAACTATGTTAGCGCTCGCTGGAATGGTTGTTGCATTAGATGCATATGGACCGGTTACAGATAATGCTGGTGGTATTGCTGAAATGGCAAACTTACCAAAAAGTATAAGAAAAACAACTGATGCTCTTGATGCTGTTGGAAATACTACAAAAGCAGTTACAAAAGGTTATGCTATAGGCTCTGCTGGTTTAGGAGCTTTAGTATTATTTGCTGCTTATACCGAAGACATTAAATACTTTTCAGGAGTAAGTGGTTCTGCTTTAGAAAATATCACTGTCAGTTTTGATCTTTCAAATCCATTTGTTGTAATAGGATTATTAATAGGTGGAATGTTACCATATTTATTTGGTTCAATGTCAATGCAAGCTGTAGGCAGAGCTGGTGGAGCTGTTGTTATTGAAGTAAGAAGACAATTTAAAAAAATACCTGGTATTATGAAACGTAAAAGAAAACCCGATTATGGTAAATTAGTAGACTTGCTTACAAAAGCAGCTATCAAGGAAATGATCATTCCATCTTTATTGCCTGTACTATCACCTATAATATTATATGTAATTATACTAATAATAGGTGGTGTTGAAGCAGCTCTAGCTTCTGTTGGTGCAATGTTATTAGGTGTTATAATTACAGGTTTATTTATGGCTCTATCAATGACAGCTGGTGGTGGTGCATGGGACAATGCAAAAAAATATATAGAAGATGGAAATTTTGGTGGTAAAGGGTCTGAAGCTCACAAAGCTGCAGTTACTGGAGATACTGTTGGTGATCCTTACAAAGATACAGCTGGTCCAGCAGTTAACCCTATGATAAAAATAACTAATATTGTTGCACTTCTTCTTTTAGCTGTGATAGCACATTAGCTATTTTCTTTTTGATTCCATTTTTTGTCTTATACTTGACAAAAAACTATATATAAAATTTTGAGACCTTGTGTCATTTAAAGTCACTTCTTTTTCAAAGTCTATTTCATTCATATCGTTTATATCAAAAAAAGTTTTTTTACCAAGAATTCCATATTTATTAAAATTTAAGACTAAAACATTATTTTTAACTAATTGATTCCTGCCAAGCTTTAAAAGTTTACCTTTAACTTGTGTTCTTTCTATATAAATCCAGAGATTTTCATCTGTCATACCTTTTGTTGCAGGTTGACCTAAAAACTTAATTGCGTCATTTTTATTTGATGTATTTTCTGTTATTAACTTCTCTCTCTTTTCTAGATATGATAGTCCATGAGTTTTAGTAACGTCATTATACTGACAATTTGAAAGGAGAAAAAAAGTAAAAAATGTTAAAATTAGGTTTTTTTTCATATGTTTAATTTTTTTAAAAAAAAAAAATATCACGAAAGAAAGTTATACAATAAAATTCTTTCTTTATCACGGAATAAGTTATTTTTTACGTCTCTAAATTTAGCTGACACATTTGAAAATAGGGTAAATCTTATTTTTTTACATACTTCCTTTATATTTGTTAAATTTAAAAAAAATAAATCAAAAGAAGATTTTGATATATTTACGCAGAATCTTTTTGATCATATTTTTGAACGAATTGAAACTAATATGAGAGAAAATGGTTTTGGTGACACAACAATTAATAAAAATATGAAATTCTTAGTTAAGACATTCTATAGTATATTGTTGAAATGTGAATCATTTAGGTCAATCACCCCAAAGGAGAAAAGTCTTTTTTTATATAACCACCTTTTAGTAAATGATTTATCAAAAAACCCTGTAAATATTGATCTAGTTGACTATTTTAATAAATATGAATCTTTTTGTTTAGATTTCAGTGATGATAGTATATTAAATGGTGAATTAAATTTTATTTATAAATAAAGGCATATAACAATGGCAGTTCCAAAACGCAAAACATCAAAATCTAGAAGAAATAAAAGAAGATCACATCATAGATTGATATCCGCAAATGTTGTAGAAGACAAAAAATCTGGAGAATATAGACTTTCACATCACATTGATTTAAAAAGCGGAATGTATAATGGCAAGCAAATTCTTGAGCCAAAAAAATAAAAAATTAAAATTTTAAAATGTCTAATAAGGTTAAAATTGCAATTGACGCAATGAGCGGAGATAATTCTCCTAAAAAAATAATTGATGGTATAGATATATCAATAAATTCCAAACAGGATAATTTTTTTTACCTTTATGGAAAAAAAGATATTTTAGAAAGTGAAATTAAAAAAAAACCCTCAATTCAAAACTTTTGTAAAATTATTGATGCTAAAGATATAATTCAAGATGAAGAAAGTCCTCTTAATGCTGCCAAAAAAGGTAAAGATTCAAGTATGTGGAAAGCGATTGAGTCTTTAAAAGAAAATAAGTCAGATATATCTCTATCAGCAGGTAATACAGGGGCCTTATTAATAATGTCTAGACTTTTATTAAATACTATTGACGGTATTAGCAAACCTGCTTTAGCGGCTCTATGGCCTAGCTCTAAAGACATGAGCATAGTTCTTGACCTTGGAGCTAACATTGAATGTAATGAAAAAAATTTGACTGATTTTTCTTCTATGGGATCAGCTTTATACAAATCACTATTTGATATTGAATGTCCTAAAATAGCTCTCCTAAATATCGGATCAGAAGAGCATAAAGGTAACGATGTTTTAAAAAAAACATTTTTAATTTTAAAAAATAAGAAGTTAGAAAATTCAGAGTTTTGTGGTTATATAGAACCAAACCATATTATGGATGGAAATGTTGATGTTATTGTTACAGATGGATTTACTGGAAATATCGCACTTAAAACTGCTGAAGGAACTGCAAATTTTATTATGAAAAATTTAAAGAAATCATTAAATAAATTTTCAATTTTACTATCTTACAAATTATTAAGAAAATTTAGAGAAAAACTAGATCCAAGAAAGTACAATGGAGCTATTTTTCTAGGGCTTGAAAAACCTGTTGTAAAAAGTCATGGTTCTACTGATGCTATTGGGTTTGCACACTCAATTAATGTTTGCAACAAAATTATAAAAGGTAATCTAATTGAAAAAATTAAATCAAATTTAATAAATATAGATTAATAATATGATTAGTAATATTTTTTTATATGCATAAAAAAACTCTTACAAAGAATGATTTAGCTAAAAAAATTAATACAAAATTAGGTTTTTCAAAAAATAACTCACTTTTATTAGTTAAAGATTTTTTTGATTCTGTTGTTGATGAATTAGTAAAAGCAAAAAGAATTAAAATTACATCTTTTGGTACTTTTCAAGTTTTTAACAAAAAATCCAGGATTGGAAGAAATCCAAAGACTAAAAAAGAGTTCCAAATATCTGCCAGAAGTGTTGTACGTTTTAAACCATCACATTTAGTTAAAAAGAAAATAAATAACATATGACAAATAGTAGTAAAAATGATGATGCTTACAAAACTATAGGTGAGGTCGCAAAAGAATTAAATTTAATCGATAAAAATACAGGGAGTCTTCAAACTCATACTCTTAGGTACTGGGAAAAGGAATTTAAACAAATTAATCCAAGAATTATGGCTGGGAAAAGAAGATATTATTCTAAGAAAGATTTTAAAATTATAAAATTCATTAAATTTTTACTTAAAGAAAAAGGATTTACAATCAATGGTGTTAAAAAAATACTTAATACTACCGATATAGATACACTTGACGCTAATGTTGATTTAAGTGTATATAAGCCTACTTTAGATGTTTCAAAAAATTTTAAGAGTAAAATTAAAAAAATTTCTAAACTTATAAAGGATTTAAAAAAATATAAATAATGGCTAAAAAAACACACGTTAAAATCAGACTTGTTCCAGAAAGCAAACCAGACAGCTCTTTTTTTTATTATGTAAAAAAACCTGCTAGTGGAGAAAAGGCTAAAGTAAAGCTAAAAGCAAAAAAATATAATCCATCTACTAGAAAGCATGAAACTTTTGTTGAAAAAAAATTACCACCGCATAGTAAATAATTATCTCTTATTAAAATTCCTTCTTTCATACTCGATGTAACTATTAATCATCGATATCCATATTTTGCGAGTAAGATGGGTGTCTATTTTTTTCTTTTTAGATAAAATTTTTATATTTTTCAATACTTTTTTAATGCGGGCTTTGTCCACGATTTGTTTTTTATACTTCTTAGATTTTATAACTTGTTTAACAAGATTTGTTCTTTTTTTAATTATGTCTAGTAATTTATGATCAACTTTATCAATTTTTTTTCTTAATTTATCAAGTTTTTCATTATGCATATTAAGCGACAAATATGTGTTTTTTAATTATCTAAATGAAATGTATATTAATTTTATGATTGAAGAAAATAAAAATATTTATATTTCTTATTGGTTACTGTTAATAACTTTTTTTGTTGCTTTGATGATTGCTGTGGGTGGCATTACAAGACTAACGGATTCGGGACTATCTATTACTAAATGGGATTTGTTTGTAGGAATAATTCCTCCATTAAGTCTAGAGAAATGGATGTTGACATTTTCACTTTATAAAGAAATACCTGAATTTAAATTATTAAATCAAAATATGACACTTGATGAATTTAAAACTATTTTTTGGTGGGAATATATACATAGACTGTTAGGAAGATTTATTGGCCTATTTTTTATTCTTCCTCTTTTATACTTTACTATCACTAAAAAGATTAAAGTTAATAATTCTTTTTCATATTATTTTATATTTCTATTAATTTGTGCCCAAGGGTTTTTGGGATGGTATATGGTAAAAAGTGGATTAACTGAAAGAACTGATGTAAGTCAATATAGATTGTCAGCCCATTTGACATTAGCTTTTATTATTTATGCACTTTTAATATTTAAATATTTTCAGTCTATTAATTTTACAAAATTTAACGACAAAAAAAAATTACCCTTTGGTTTACCATTAATTTTTGCCTTTTTGATTTTATTGCAAATATCAGTAGGGGCTTTTGTTTCAGGATTAGATGCTGGTAAAATATATCAAACTTGGCCTTTAATGAATCAAGACTATTTTCCCGATGATTCTATAATTAAAGATTTATTTTCTTTAAAAGTATTTGATACTCCTTCTTTAATGCAATTTATCCATAGAAACGTAGCGTATTTAATTTTATTTTTTTTTCTAATTATTGGTTATTTAATTTTCACTAATAAAAATTATGATTATCTAAGAAAATCTTATCTTATAACTTTTTTAGTTTTGTTATTTCAGATAATTCTCGGTGTATTTACAGTTCTAAATGGTGCACAGATTGTTTTAGCTTCTATGCACCAAATAGGATCAATTTTTTTAATTACAGTTTCTATAATTTTAATTGTTAAAAATTATAAAATTAACTAACTGCTTTTAATTTAGCACTACCTGAAGCATTTAGAGCTTGATTTAAATCAGCAATTATATCATCAGGATGTTCAATACCTATAGAAAGTCTAACGTAACCGGGTGTAACTCCAGCTGCTAATAACTCTTCAGGAGTTAACTGGCTGTGAGTTGTAGTAGCAGGATGAATAGCTAAACTTCTTGCATCACCAATGTTCGCTACATGATAAAACATTTTAAGTGACTCAATAAATTTTTTACCTGCTTCAACTCCACCTTTTACTTCTACACCAACTAATCCGCCGTTACCCCCTTTGAAGTATCTTTTAGCTCTATCTCCAATTTCACCTTTA
>MDSV01105445.1_pt1 | contig 27293 bp, 11 predicted proteins | sample 810851 | NCBI WGS metagenome assembly MDSV01 (sample SAMN05326640, study PRJNA326480) | marine metagenome | isolation source: seawater | place: Atlantic Ocean: North East | collected 2012 | reverse complement strand
GTTCCAGATGATGCCGAAGAAGTTCCAGCTACTGCCGAAGAAGTTCCAGCTACTGCCGAAGAAGTTCCAGCTACTGCCGAAGAAGTTCCAGCTGGTGCCGAAGAAGTTCCAGATGATGCCGAAGAAGTTCCAGATGATGCCGAAGAAGTTCCAGCTGATGCTGAAGAAGTTCCAGCTACTGCTGAAGAAGTTCCAGCTGATGCTGAAGAAGTTCCAGCTGATGCTGAAGAAGTTCCAACTACTGCTGAAGAAGTTCCTGCTGGTGCTGAAGAAGTTCCAGCTACCACCGAAGAAGTTCCGATTAGTGTTGAAAGAACATATACTGATGCTGAAACAACTACTGATGCTGAAACAACTAGTGATACTGAAACAACTAGTGATACTGAAACAACTAGTAATGTTGAAACAACTACTGATGCTGAAGAAACAACTACTGATAATGAAGAAACAACTACTGATGCTGAAGAAACAACTACTGATAATGAAGAAACAACTAATTATACTGAAGAAACAACTAATTATACTGAAGAAACAACTACCGATACTGAAGAAGTTCCTAATTTAACAGCTGAACAAGAGAATCTTTATCAAGAACTACTAGTTAATAAAAAAATAGATGATACTAACGCAAATATGATTAGAGAACAACTAGCACTACTATCGGATGGAAGTAGTTTGAATGATTTACAAGATTTATTAAATTATCAAGATGGAAATACACTATTAGAACAATCATTTTTACAAGGTAATGAAAATGATTTTAATAAGCAGTTAAATACTCTTCATACTAATTTAACATCAATCTATGATAAATTTAGTCAAAATAAAATGACTAAAGATAGATTTACAAAACTTCATCAATTTTATACAGATGGACCAACAACTAGAAGTCAACGAAAACAATTTTCAGAAGATGATAAAAAACAATATATGAAAATGAAACAAATAGTTCAGTTAATGTATATATGGTTACATCAATATAATAAACTCCGTTATAAATTACAACAAAAACAAAAAAGAGAGCAGAATCCAAATGAAGTAAGTCAATCAGCTAGAGATCAAATAGGATTATTGGCATTATTTCCTATGAATTCAGTAAATGATTTACATGTTTATCCCGAAATAGAACTTGAAGGTTTTAGTTATTTTGATAGAGAATTAATGATGGATTATTTACAAATAATATCAATAAAAAGATCTGATATAGATAATCAAAAACCTTTAACTAATCAAAGAAAATGGTATGAATTATTATTTATTCCTGAAGCAGATCCAAATACTTTAATAGAACTAAATCCAAGTTTAAGAGAATATATTCATAGTGATGATTTACAAGAATTGTATGTAACAAATGAACATCTTGTAGATGATGAAAGTAGAGAAAATAAAAATTATACATCAGAATTTAATGAATTTGATGATCCTGAAAAAGTAGTGTTAAATTATTTAGGTGGTAATAACAAATTATTAATCAGTAATAAAATAATAGATTTAGTTTCAGATGAAGATAAGAATAATTTATCTATTTTAATTAATAAAATAAATAATAGATTTAAAACTTTATTGGATAATTATTGTATTGATTGTAGTCAACAAAAAAAAATTGAAAAATTAAATGAATTATTTAATTTAAATCAATATAATGAACAAAAACTATATGATAAATATAATATAACTGTAAGAGATTTAAATTTATATATATATTTAAGTATTTTAGATTTTATAACTAATGAAAAAATAAATAAAAAATATAAATCACTATTATTAAATACAATAGAAGATATTATTATTGAACATATAAATTATAGTATATGGTTATTTTTATATTCGAAAAAATATACATACGATTTATTTAATATAAATATTGACCAAGGTTTAATTAATATTGATTCAATAATAGACTATATAAAAACAAAAGAAAAAATTAAATTTACTAAAATATCAAATAGAACATTTAATAAATACTTTTCTGAAATACTAAAAAAATATTTATTGAATATAAAAATTACTCGTGATTATTATAATGAAAATATAATATATAAAACTAATTTTAATAAATTATTAGTTCAATATAAAAATAATAAATATGATTTATCTTATATTACAAAGAAAAATCAATTAAATAATACACACAATAATCTAAATAATATATATAAAATTAAAAATAATATTAAAATAAATAAAAATCGTTATGATAAAAATATTATTGAATTACTAAATATTACAATTAATATAATACTTTTTTATAAAAATATATATTTATTTATTAAAAATATATATAAATTCTTTTCTATCAATAATCTTAGAACATCTTCAGAAGTTTCTATAATTATTAATAATTTTAAAAAATACTTAAATATTACAACATTTATAAAATATCATAATATTAATAAAAACTTATTAAGAACTACAATAAATAAATTAGTAAAACAATTAACATCTGAAGATTTTGAAAATTTAACTATTCAATGGGATTTATTAGATGTAAAATTAAGCAAATTAAACAAATTTAATAATTTTGAAATAGAATGTATTAAACTAATAATTGCTATAAAGTATAATGAATATTTACTAAATAATATAAATAATTATATTAAATTATATAATATAAATAAAAATAAGTTTATAAAAGCTTTAAATAAATTTAAAATAAATTATAAAAATATTACTAAATTTAATAAAAAAATATCCGATTTAGGATATAATTTTACTGGTATTGATTTAACAGAATTAATGAATTTTAATAATAACTTAAAATATTTAATATAATTTAAGTATATATATATAAATTATTAAATATAAATAATTATGATGAATAATATTCAATTTTTAAATTATACAAATAGCCTAATAGAGAAAAATATAATAAATAATTTTAATATAGATAATAATACTACTATATTACTAGACTATATATCTAATACATGTATTTATACAAATAATAAATCATTATTAAAAATGACTATTTGTAATTATATTGGAACAAATATTAGATACTACTTTGGTTTTACAGATATTATATTAAATAATATTAATAAATATAATATACATTGTTTATTATCTAATGTATTAATAAAACACAATGATAATTATATTTGGTCAGATTTAATTATAAAACATTATAATAAATATTTTAATAGTTATAATAATAAACAGATAAATATTTTAAATAAATTATTAGAAGAAATAAAAACACTGTTTTTTAAAATTAATGAAGATATACAACTACTTGATAAAAAAAAATATGATTTAGATATTATTAATAAATCTGTATATGAATATCTGAATGATAATTTAGATAATATTTTGGTTTTATTTTTTGATAAGATACAAATTTTTTATATATTATCTATTTGTTTCAGCGATTTAAATAAAAATTATTTACTAATTTACAATAAACTATTTTTAGATAATTTAAAATCTTATTTATATTAATTTTTTGATAAAATTTTTTTCTAAAAGTTTATTTTTGATAAAACTTTTTTATAAAAGTTTATTTTTGATAAAATTTTTTTCTAAAAAGTTTATTAACTATTATTTAATAACATTAATTCAGTTCTTTCTATTAAATCTAACATTACTTTTTTATCATCTTCATGATATTTATCAATAAACTCTTCTATTTTACTTAATTGTTCTTTTGTAATATTATACTTATTTTTTTCTAATATATCATAATATTTTTCTTTTAGTAAATAACATTTGTTATCAATTAAATCCAATAACTCTTGTTTTTTATTTACTAATTGCCATTTATTATTTTTTAATACAGATAAATAAGGCATTTTCTTATTTGTATATTTTATATTTTGATTTTCAGGATGTTCCGGATCAAAATGTATTTTTTCTATTAATTTAGGAACAGCACCATATATACCATTAAGTAAATTAGCAAAGTCTTTCGATTTTAAATGATTTAAGTTCTCATCTCCATAATTATTAATATTAATTGTATTGTTTACTGTATTATTAGTTATATTAGTATTACCTTTATTTTTTTTTAATTCCTCTATTTCTAATTTCATTTTTTTTATCTCTTCATCTTTATTTAATATTACTAATTCAGACTCTTGTTTAATTTTACATGAGTTTAAATGCCTAGATAAATGCCATTTTCTATTGAATAATTTACTACAAAAATCACATTTATAATATTTTGGGTTGTTTTGGGTTGAAAATGGGTTATTTTGGGTTAAAAATGGGTTATTTTGGGTTTTTTTGGGTTGTTCAAAATTAGTTAATTTGGGTTCATTTTGGGTTATTTTGGGTTGTTTTTGGGTCATATTTAAAGTATTATTAAAATTATAATAATTTTTAATATATTCTATACTAACATTCTCCAGTGTAGGATTACATATATTTTTACGATTTAAGTGTTGGACTAGATGGCCTTTCTGTTTTCCTATATATCCGCAACGGAAACACTCATAAACCACCATATAAAATATATGATTATTTTAATTTTAAATATATTTTTAAAATATATAAATTTTAACTAATTTTAACTAATTTTAACTTTTTTTTTGGGTTGTCAAAATCACTAAAAATCACTAATTTTTAACTAAATTAGTTAACTAATTAACTAATTTTTTTTGAGGGGGGGGGGAAATTTTTTTTTGGAAACTTTTTCAGAAAAAACTTTTTTAGAAAAACTTTTTTAGAAAAAAAGTTTAGATCAAAAAATAAAAATAGTATTATATTTAAATTTTTTTAGTATAGGTTTTCTTAAATTCTTTTAAACAATTGTGTTTATTTTCTAATATATTCTTTACATTATTATTTAATTGATAAATATATATATTGAAAATAGCAAGTAAAATGTTATTTAGATAATTTACAAAAAAATAATATTTATTTTTAGTATCTTTATTTAAATTCATATCAAGAGTTAATAAATCTTCTATTTCTTTATTTGATAATTCATTTATAATAATATTTATAGAATTAAGATATTCTTGGATTTTATTATCTAAGACTATAGTTTGCGTATTATCATATTGTTCTTTTAAGAATAATTTTAACATTTTATATAAATTATAAATATTGTTTAATTTAAAAAATAATTCTATATTATCTTCTATATTTGTAATAACAATATTATCATTTTTATCTAAATTATACATATTTTCATTCATTAATAAATAATTAATAATTTCTTCTTTACTATTATCTATTTCCATATTAAATATAGAATCATATTTATCATTTAATTCATCATTTAAATATTTATAAAAATTTTCTAAAAGTAAATGATCATAATCTTCTAAATATTTTTTACCATAATTTTTAATATCATAAATAATTAATTTAAATGTATACATCTCAATATTACTAATTTTATTATGTAAATTTAATAATTTAAAAATTTTCTTACATACTAATATTTTACTAATATTTTCACTATTATCACCTTGCTTATAATTAGTGATAAAATTTATAATTTTATTTGATATCCAACTCCACCAATTTTCTAGTTTATGATTTAAAATGTTTAATTTTTTTTCATCATGTTCTAATTTAGCTTTCGAAATATTAGCATGAATTATAATTAATTCACTTAAATTAATATTATATTGTTTTAAAAATTTATTAATATTACATTCTAACTTACATTTTTCTTTATTATATTTTTTTAATAATTGTGCTAATGATTTTATTTGTATATCATCATATTTTAACTTTAAAAAAAGTCCTTCGTCTAATAATTCCATTTTCTTATTTATTATGGCTTCATTTTCATTTTCATGTAATAATCTAGAAATATGTAAATAATTATAAATATCGTCAATATAATCTAAATCTTCATTATATTCATATTCTAAATGATTATAAAGTGTTTCAATTTGTAACATATATTATAATATAACATAATAAAAATTAGTATTTATATATATTTAATTAATAAGTTTTATTATTAAAAATAAATTGAATCATAGTTATATATGTTTAATATTTTAAAAAATTTAAAAAATATAAATTATTATCCTGAACATATTTTGGATATAGGAGCATATCATGGTGAATGGACAAAAAATATGACTTCTATTTATCCAAATTCTAAATACTATTTATTTGAAGCAGAAATGAATGATAATTTATATGAGTTAAAAAATTATAGAAATATATATATTAAAAATGTTATATTAAATGATAAAATAGATGAAGTAGATTGGTATAATAACTCTTCTTATTCATCAGGAAACTCATTTTTTAAAGAAAAAACTAGATTTTTTAAAAATATTCAATCAACTAAAAGATCAACAATAGATTTAGATACATTAATTAATCAGGAAAATATTTTACAAAATGTTAATAATATATTTATCAAAATTGACTGTCAAGGTGCCGAAATTCCTATATTAAAAGGATGTAAGAAAATATTAAATAATACAGATTTTATTTTATTAGAAATCCCTTTATTTGGACAATATAATGAAAATGTGCCAAATTTTCTTGAACATATTAAATTTATGAATTCTATAGGATTTATTTATTTTAATAAAATAAATAATCATTGTATTAATAATTTTAATATGCAAATGGATATATTATTTATAAATAAAAATAGTTTTATTTATCAACAATATAATAATAGTCCACTTATTCATTCAGTTATGTTAAGTAATTTTGAAAGAACACATGTAATAAATTATATTAAAAATAAAAAAAAATATAATTCTAATTATACTGTTATAGATATAGGAGGTAGTGCAGAATATACTAATTGGTCATATTCAGTTATAGATTATATTGTTGATATTAATGAACCACAAAATAATAGTAATAATATAAAATATTTTAAATTAAATGTTAATTTTGAAAATGAATTTAAAGTATTATTAGATTATGTTAATAAAAATGGAAAATTCGATTTTTGTATATGTTCTCATATAATAGAAGATATTTCTTTACCACAAGTATTATTAAATAATTTAAAAAATATTGCTAATGAAGGTTTTATAGGAGTGCCTTCTAAATATAGAGAATTAACAAAATTGGAAGGTAATTATGTAGGTTATACTCACCATCGTTGGATATTTTCTATTAAAAATAATAACTTAATAGGTTTTCCTAAACTTAATTTTATAGACTCGCAAGAAAAATTAACAAATATTGGAGATCGATCAAATAATTTATCAGATTTAAGCTTCTTTTGGATAAACAGTATAGACTATTCCATAATTAATAATAACTATATGGGACCAAATACAATGTCTGTTATTAAATATTATGATGATTTATTAATTGATGATTTAGACAAAATTAAAAAAACTAATGAGTATATTTATCATATAGAATATATTAAAAATTATAAATATATTTCTGGTAATTTTATATTTGTAATAATGTTAATAGATAACTTAATAGAAGATTTAATATTTATGGATAGTAAAGGTTTTATACCCTATAATATAGTTGATAATGAGAATACTTTTGGAAAAAAAGATATTACTATAATATTTATAAATAAAACTCATGAATTTAATAAAATAGTTCAAGATAAATTATATTAAAAAATTATATTTAAATGTTGAAAGATGTAAATAATAGTAATATAATATTATTCAAATAATTCTAACCATATTTTTTTTATATTGTCTATATGTAATTTTTTAGCATATTCATAACCTTTAATAATATAGTTTTTTTTTAATTCTTTATTTTTCATTAAATTCATAACATCATTACAAGTATTTTCTACATAATTAATATCATTAATTGAATAATTTATTTGTAAACCTCTATCAGCTATAGTAGTATTTAAACTACCAATATTATTATAAATACACACACAATTATATAATTGAGCTTCTGCAGCACAGTTACAAAAAGTTTCACAGAAATTGGTAGGATAAAAAAAGTATTCAGCTTGTAAATATTGTTTTGCTAAAAATTCAGGTGATTCTTTACCAAATGTTTGAACATTATTTAATAATTTAATTTTAGTATGTATATCATCTGTAAATTCATGATTTCTAAATACAACTAATGATACATCTGGTATAAATTTCTGAATATATATTAAACAATCTAATAATATATCAAAACCTCGCGAAATATCACTAGTGTAAATAAATCTATTTTTTATTATATTTATAGATGAATCATAAAATGATGTATCGATAATGTTAGGTATCATTTCATATTTATCTCTTGGTATTTGTATATAATTAAAATTATTATTTAAATGATAATCAGATAAAACTATTATTTTATTATAACAATGTTTTAAATTATATAAAAAATGATCACCATTGTTATGTAGTATTTGTCCTTGATATGATGGTTGTGCGGTTACATCATGAAACCAGATAAAAGTTTTTTTAGCAATATTTTTATTATATATGAAATAATTAATATATCTAACAACAATCATAATATCTATTTTATCAAATTCACTTATTCTATTTCTATTTAAATATTGAACATTATTAAATTTTATTTCTTCTTCTATAGTTAAACTAGACACAAAAATAATTACATTATATAAATCTACTAATGATTCAGCTAATTTAATAGTAGTAATCTCACTACCATATACTTTTCTCGTTTTATAATTTTGTCCATTAAAACTAGGTGTATAACCCATATAAAAACATAATGTATCTTTCATATTTATATAATCATTATATCACATTTTTATATTTTAAATTTTACATATAAAAATATGTTGATTATAAAATATAATGAGTTTCGATGAGGATTTTAATAAGTGTGTAAATTATATTAATAAAAGTGAAAAAATAAATATTGACAATGATACAAAATTATTTTTTTATGGACATTATAAACAAGCCACCATAGGTGATTGTAATATAGATAAACCAACCGGTTTATTTAATATATCTAACAAATTAAAATATGAAGCATGGAATAACTTGAAAGGATTATCAAAAGATGAAGCTAAAAAAAAGTATGTAGAAAAATTTAGAAAAATAATAAATATAGAATTATAGTTAATTATTAAATAAATAAATCCAATCATGTTTAAGTTTATTTATATCTAAGGATTTAGCCCATTCATGACCTCTATATAAATAATCTATTTTTTTTTGTGTATTATTCATAAGTTTTATTACATCTTTACATGTATTTTCAATATAATCAATATTATTAATATCATAATCTATTGATAATCCTCTGTCGGCTATAGTAGTGCTTAATCCTCCAATATTATTGTATATACATACACAATGATATAATTGTGCTTCTGCCGCACAATTACAAAAAGTTTCATGAAAATTTGTAGGATAGAAAAAATACTCTGCTTGTAAATATTCAAATGCTACTTTATCTTGTGATTCTTTATTATAACTAAAAACATTATTTAATAATTTAATTTTATTTTTAATATTATTTGTAAATGTATGTTTACGAAATACAACTAATGATATATCAGGTATGTATTTTTGTATATAAATTAAACAATCTAATAATATATCTAAACCACGAGATATATCACTTGTAAAAATAAATCTATTTTTTATTATTGGTATATTAGGTTTATAGTAAGATAAATCTAATGGATTATATATTAAATATGTATTAATATCTTTTATACCAATTGTATTATCTATATTTTTAGCATGCCATTCGGATAAACATATTAGTCCATTAATATTTGGTTTTAAATTATTTATTAAATTACTGGCAGTTGTTTCTATTAATAATCCTTTATATGCTGGATTAATTATCATATCACATATCCAAATATATACCTTATTTGCTATATTTCTAAAATATATAAAATAATTTATATATCTTACAACAACCATAATATCGATTTTTTTAAAATCATTTAATTTGTAAAAATTTAAATAGGTAACATTATTATACACTATTTCATCTTCTTCTGATATATTTACAAATATATAAATATCATATATATCTACTAGTGCTTCAGCTAATTTAATAGTATTTATTTCACTACCATAAACATTTTTGGAATTATAATTTTGTCCATTAAAATTATCTGAATAACCCATATAAAATGCTAAAATAGGTTTCATAATAGTATATAAAAAAAAAACTTTATGTATTTAAATTTTTATTAAATTTCTATTTAATTTCTATTTAATTTTTATTAAACTTTTATAATTATAATATTTTTAATTGCTAATAAAATTATTAGTCATTAACATCCAGTATGAATCATTATTATTATTTGTTGTTGGATCATTATCAATATATATTAATGATAGTCCCATACCTCCTCTATTTAATAATAAATCTGCTGTAACATATTCATTTTCATTCGCATCACAGAAACTATTTATTCTAATAGCAATATTAGTAGTTAAGCCATTAGATAATCTATTATTAATATCAAATGTATTTTCAAAAACAGGGTGAACAATTATTTTTACAATTTGTCCATTATATGATCCTTCTGGTAAATTTAATCTAATATAAATATTTTTATTTCCACTGATTAATTGATTTATTTTAGTGCTTGGATCAATATGTATAATATTAATTGTTTTTGGATTAATTAAATACTCATTTGTTGAATTTACAAATTCTGAAATATTATTATCAGTTATCATTGCTGTATTTATAATTTGAGGAGTATATGAAACTATATCTCTTATTCCCACTCTTGTTATGAAATTTACATTATTATTTTTATTAATATTAGCATCAGCTGTTATATTTAAATTACCAGCAGTTGTAATATTAATATTTGGTTTACTAGAATGATTGCTAGTTAAATTATATGTTCCTCCAATATATTTAACATTATTATTATTAGTTATATGAGTTGAATGATTTTCAAAAGTCTCAATAGTATTTTTATCAATATATTTAGAATACATATTATTTATTAAAGTTGTATTACTACCTTGTGTAATATCAAATGTTTTATCATATACTTCATCTGATACTTGTGTTATATTAAGGTTATAATATCCATTAATAGTTTTATCATTATTATCAGTAATATATTTAGTATATATGGATTTATATGTTTCTAATATATCATCTTTAATATTTAGTTTATATGTTTCTTTTATTTCATTGAAAAATGTGCCCTGAGTTGTATAGTTAGTTAATGTAGAATTATCACTACCTTTTTTAACAAATTTAGATGATAAAAAGTCTTCATTAAGATCACAATAAATAGTATTATTCAAATTATGAGAAATAGAATATGTATTATTTTGGCTAATTGTTATATCTTTGTTATTTTTGTATACTGTATTTACATTATTATATATAGTTTTAGATAGTTCATTATTTACAATTTTAGTTTTATTATCAGTTATAGTTCTATCCACTGATTTATTATTTGTAATTACTGTATCACCTACAATAGTTTTATTTAGATTAACTGTTATATATTGATCATTATTTAAATAAATATTTTTAGTATAATCATTATTAATTCTAGTGCATACAGAATTATTATAAAATATTGAATTTGTAACAGTAGTCTTATCAGTTCCAGTATTATGTATAGTTGTTAATGTTTTATCAAAGGTTTCATGTAAATTATCCATAACATATATTGTATTTGAATTATGATAAATATGATCATCATATAATTTTACAAAATTATATAAAGTATCATTTAATGTGTGTGATTTGTCTCCAGTTATGTAAATATCATGATCTGATTTAATAGATTTATCTAATGTTCCCTCAATTGTCATATTTCTATAACCATTTATTGTAGAATCAAAGTTATTATTTATTGTAGTGGATTTATCTAGTTTTGTAAAATGTTCATAATTATTTTTAGTTTTCTCATATTTATCTTCTTTTATATAACTAGTTATATCACTATATAAAGTTTCTTTTAAATGTCCAAATAAATTTAAATTGTAATTAGTTCTAAATGTGCTAGTGCTAATTCCTACTGTATGTTGAGAATAAATCTTGTTACTATTAAAATTATAATTATTTAATATATTAAATGTTTTATTATTTTTATAATTATCTGAAATAATACCATTAATGTATTTATCATAAGTATTACCATATGTTTCTTCTGAATCATTTTTAACACTAGTATATAAATATTTTTTATTAGTAAATGTATTATCTTCATCTACAGTTAATTTAGAGCCTTGATGAACTTTATAAAAATAACTATTTGTAATATTTTTATTGTAATTTAAATCAATATTACAGTTAAATCCTGTGTATGTTTCTAAATTATTTTCATATACAGAAATTTTATATGATTGATTATAAGTGTTTGTATTAGTTTCAGTAATATTATTAGTTACATTTTTATTATGTGTATTTAAAGTATGATTATCTACATATATATTAAATAACCCACTAACTACAGAATTAAGATTTTCTGAAATATTAACATTATAATTCATATTAAATGTTTCAGTAACATGATTATTTATTGTTCTATCTAATGTATTATCTATATTTATGTTATTATCTTGTTGTATAGTTATTGTTTCACTTCCTGTAGTATGAATAGTTACATCAGTGCTATATGTTTCTTTACAAATTTCGCTTATAGTAGAATCATAATTTAAATATATGTCTTTTTTATGAATACCTTTAATTGTTTCTGTTAATTCATTGTGAATAGTCTTATTTGTATTACCATATGTTTCATTATTAGATTGTTCTATAATTAGAGTATTTGTTCCTGTTATATTATATTTACAATTATTATGTATATCAATTGTTTTATCCTTATTAATTATAGTATTAAAATCACTATATAAAATTGTATTTGAATTACCTATATAAGAATCTAGATCAACATTAAATTTAATAATATTATTTTGTAACACATTAAGATTATAGTCGTGTTTTATAGTTTGATCTAATAAATTGAAGTGATTAATATCGTAATTACTTTTGATAGTTTCATCGTAATTATTTTTAATAACTTTTGTAAAATTGTTAGAAATATTTAAATTATAATTTTTTTTATATGTTTCATCAGCAGTATTTTTAACAAATCTATCATATGATCCATTAACTGTTTCTACAAAATTATTATTTGTGTGTATATGTCTATTATTTATGACATCTAAATTGTAATTATTATCACTAGTTATACTTATACTTTGAGTATTAGTTACATTATAAACAATATCCTTATCAGATGTAATTTTTAAAGTATTCTGAGAACTATTAATATTTGTTCCTATATTTAATGTAAATGAATTTTCAACATTTTCTGCTGGCGTATCTACTATTCCTAAAAATATATTTTTTGCTATATATAAATCACCATGTGTATTAATATCTGGCTCATGAGAAACAATTTTATTAGCAATAAAATTAGCATGTTTGTTTACATGTAGATTACTAAAAGTATCATTCATATCAGAATTAGAATATTCGTCAGTATCATTGGTGTCTACATTTATATTATTTAATAATGAGTAGTTTTCTTGATTATTTCTAACAATTCCTGTAAGTTTTGAATCACTATCAATAAATGTTTGTGATAATATACCACTATATGTATTATCATCTTGTTGTAATAAACCAATAACTATTAATGGATCATTTATTTCAAAATCTTCAGTTTTAAGAGCAGATGTATCTTGTCCAAACACATTAAGATTATTACTAATCAATATATCTCCTCCTACATAACAATCTCTTTTAATATATGTTCCACCATTCACAACTAATGATTTTTTATCAGATGGAGCTGGATAACCATCATTAGTTATATCATTAATTATATAAACATAACCATTTGAATCAAAATTAATATTTTGAGCACATGATAAATTAAAATCAGAAGCATCATTAAAAGTAATATCATCTGTTACATCTAAACTCATAGAACCATAAACAGTTTCAGTTAAATTATTATCTATAAGTGTTGTTTTGTTTGATAAATATGTTTCTGTATCATTATTATTTAGTTTAAAATCATAATCACCTGAAACAATACTATTAACATTTTGTAATGTAATATTAGTTTTATCTTGAATATAATTTATATCGGTAGTCTTATTTGTTAGCTGTTTATTAAATTTACCTATGAATGTATCTCTATTTTTACCAATATTTAGTATTTTATCTAGTTGTATAGTTATATTTTTATTGGCTTTAATATTGATATTAGAATTTTTAGTAATATTAATATTATTATCAAGACCAATTATATTAGTAAAATTACCAGGATCAGAATCTCTACCAGGAACAGAAAACAAACCATTTAGTTGTGAAGGGCTACCTATACTAAAATAATTAGGTGCATTTGAATCTGGTGGTCCTACAAATAAACGCATTATTTGATTTGTATTATTATCATCTAAAAGCACTGAACTGTTTGATCCAATAGTTTTTGATGTAAGTATTAATACTGAACCATTATTAGTTACTTCTATTTTATTTCCATGTCCAGCACTTGTAAATAAACCATTAAGATAAGTAGTTGCATTGAAAATATCACCCAAAAGATTTTTATTTACATTGATAGAAATTACATCAGTATTATCGATAATTAATGTTAATGTTGGTATATTAACATAATCAGGACTATAATCACCTCCCATAAAATATCCTGCTGCACCACTACTTCCTCCACTATATGGAGTAGTAATATTAGTAGTTTTATTTGAATTATTTATAATATTAATAGATTTATCTACTAATATATCTACATTTCCTCGTATAGTTTCCACTAAATCTGTTTCTATAGTCTTATTATTATCACTAGATTTTAATGTATAATCTTTCTTATAAGTTTCATCTGAATTATTTAATACAAATACTTTATTTGTATCATATATAGTTTTATCAACAAATCCTGTTATATCTTCAGTTAAATCACCTTGTATATATTTTTCATTATTAGAATTATAGAAAACAGTATAATCTTTTTCTAAAAATTTAGTATGTTCTTGTAAAATAGTTTCTTGTAAATTACCTATAACAGTGCTTTTATGTGTTCTAGATAAAGTTTTAAAATTATCATCATAATTATTTATATTATATAAAGTTTTAATATTATAATCTAAATTACTACCAATATTTATATTAAATCTAGACTTATATGTTTCATTTATATTACCAGTAATAGTAAGTTCTTCTGTTTTAGCAATATGTCTAATAACTGGTTTATGAACTTTTTTATTATATGTGCCAGGTTGTAAATTAGTAATAACATTTTCAATAGTAAATTTTGGTGTATCTATAATAGGAAATATAATAGGTGTATAATCTAATACACCATTATTATTAAATAAGAAATGTGTAGGATTTCCATTATTATATGCTTTAATTGTATATACAGCTTCTACATGTGACTCATTTTTCTCTTCGATTGATTCTATAACCCAATTTAATGATTTATTATTAAATAAATATTCTTGTGTAACTGTATTATAAATTTTAAATGTTCCTACATCAATTCCAGCTCCGGGTATTTTAAGAGTGTTACTATAAATTAATAAGAATGCATCCTTAGGAGAATTACCACCAATTAAGTGTTTATTTTCACTATTTAACTGAGAACTTACATGTAAAGTAGGATCTCCTTGTGAGAAAATATGTTTAAAATCTTTAGTTAAGTAATGTGCTCGTGTTTCTTCATTATATGTTAAAAGGGTTGATGTAATATTTGTAAAATGCTGATAATAATAATAGAATGTAAAATGTTGTTGTGTATTTAAATCATCCTTATTTGTTGATAAAAATATACCTGTTTTATTTGAATGGAATTCAATATAATGATCTCCATTACTATTTGTATTATAAATATAATATAAATCAATATTATAAGAAGCATCATTAGGATTTACCGACTCAATAGTCCATATACAAGAATTATCATATGTTGATTTAATTCCTAATGAATTGTCATCTGTATTACATAAAAATCCAACCAGACTTTCTGATTTATCATCACCTTCATCTTCTTTTTTACTATAAATATAATATTTAGATTTTGTAATAATATCATGTGGTCCAACAACTTGTGTTCCTTCTATATATATAAATATAAATCTACTAAATTCATTGGAACCAGTAGTGCCAACATGTGATAAATCCGAATTTATATTTTGCTGTATATCATAACTATCATGTTGTTGTATAGTAGTATTAGTATTATTTAAACTAAATAATGAAATATTTGTTGATTGAGTTCCAATATTAAATATTTTAATATAATGTGTTCTTAAATTATATTCTAATTGGTGTTTTTTTGGACCCATAATAAATTTACTATCATAATTATAGGTTTGACTAGAATTATAACTATTTTTATGAATTATGGCAAAACACTGTTCATCATTAGGACCAAGAATATAATATTCGTTATTAGAATCTATATTATTAATATTAATATTTGAATTATATGAATTAATAATTGAATAAGTTCCTACTGTAGTTTGACTTGGTATAAATATAAACCAATCATTAATTAATTTTCTATTTGGTATATTAGGATCTTGACCTACATGAACATATCCAGGAAATACATAGTTTGTAGGATTAATATTAATAGTATTATCATAATCAGTTTTATAAACTATTTTTATATAATTTGTTAAATATACATTAGTTATTGAAAAAGATACTGTATTAGGACCAGATAATGGATGTCCATATAACCATAAATAATTAAATTTATTTTTTTTAAATATTTCTATGGAATCAAGATTAATAAATTTATCATTTTCATTATATACAATTAAATTACTAATTCTATTACTATTATATGTAACATCTTTATCAAAATTCGAATTATAAAATATATTATTATCAGCAGATCCAGTAGAAAATATTTCGGTTTCCTTATTTGTGGTTACAGTATAATCCTTAAATATAGTTATATTCTTATTAGCAGTAACATTATAATAATAAGAATTATTTATATTAAAAGCATAATTTTTATAAATATTTGTAGTATTATTAGTATGAGTATTTTTAGTAAAACTATTATTATAAGTTTCTGTAAGAGTTCCAATTATATTATTATTTTTGTTTATAGTAATTTTTTGATGTAAAAATCCTGTATTATTTACATTTAGATTTTTTTTATATGTCATTACATTATTATTTACATATGAATCGGTAGAACCATGAACATCTAAATTATGAAATAATTTGATAGATTTAGAAAAATCAGTTAAATATGTTTCAGTTGTATTACCTTTTACATTAAGATTATAATTTGTATTAATTAATGTATTAAAATTATTTTGAATAGTGGATGTTTTATTATAACTTATATTGGTTGTATAATTTTTTTTATATGTTTCAAAAACAAAATTAGTTTGTGTTAAATCATAACTACCTGTTATTGTTTCTGTTAAATCATTTGTGATATTTATATTATAATTAGTATTATATGTTTCACTGGTATTATCAACTACATTAAAATATCTAGTTTTATTAATATTATATAAATAATTACCGTCTGTATTCATATTAAATGAAGAACTAAAAGTCTCATTTGAATTACCATGTATTATATGATTACTTGTAGATTCAATAGTTTCTATTGAAGAATTTTCTATAGTATTATTAAAATTTCCTGAAATAGTTATATCTGTATTTGAATTAATTTGTATGCTACTATTGTCGGTATTTGTAAATTTATATATTTGTTCTAATTCTAATGTCTTATTATTTAATATAGAAGTTTTGTCATTAATAGTTTCTATTAAATTATTTTGTATATCTTTAAAATAACCTCCATTATTTGATGTAAAATGGAACGATTCATCAATTTTATCGGAATTTGTAATATTTACATGTAAATAATTATCAGTATGATTAGTATCATTACAAAAATCAATACCGGATGATGTATTGTCTGGAGTTACATTTAAATTACCATTTATTTCTAATGTAGCAGTTGGTCTTATAGTAGCTATACCAACTAATGTATTATCATCACTTAGTATTGTTAATCTTTTATGTCCATTTGTAGTAAATTCAAGTTCATCTTCACGTTCCGGTGATATTTCTGGTTCAACAAATGTATCCTTATCTCTATCTTGAAGTTTACCTAATGCTATCCATTCATTTTCTAAGTAACCTTGAACTGAATTTATTTCCCCATCAAAACGCATCATAGCATCTACACCAGTATGTGTGCCTAATCCTATAGTTTTTGGTAATTTTAAAGCATCATTATAATTGGTTAAATTAGTCATATCAAATCCTAATCTTGGTATAGTTGTTCCTACACCAACAGCTTTTGGTTGAATATATTGTGGGTCATTTACAACATATAACATACCATCCTTAACATTCATATTTCCGGCTACATTTAAATTTTTAGTTAATCCAAAACCAGAATTAGTAATAAATGAGCCGTATTTATATATATTGTCGAGAACATTAACTGTAATAGTTCTAATAGTTTTTGTTTTGTTTTTACTAACTAAATAAAATACACCTCTTTCGGTAGGTGTAAATTTAATTTTATTTCTAATAGTAGAATCTACTTCATGATATTGATTAGAATAATAATATAATACACCAGTTTCATAAGGTTCTCTAATAATATTATAGTTGTTTCTATTATATTTTAATTTTTTTTTGGATATTATAATTAAATCATCTGGAAAACTATTAGAGGCATTTTGATCAAATATATAAGTATTACCTATGTATAAATTTAATGTGGTAATTTCAGTATCTATTCCATTATAACTTATAGTTAATCTATTATTTTCTACTCTATTAAATGTATAAACAATCTCATTATTAACTATATTATAATTATGAGTAATTTCATCAACCCCCGCTACTGTTAAATTATGATGTATAGTTGTATTACCGGTAATATCTAAATGATTATTACATGTAATTTGATTTGTGTTATAGTAAGCAGACATATTATTAATATTAATTAAAGAAGTATTTAATGCTACACCCCTTCTACTCATATAACTATTAATAGAAAAATAAAAATTAAAATAATAATTAAAAAAAAAATAATAATTAAAAAAAAATAATAATTTAAAAAAATAATAATTATTATAAAGTTAAATAAAATTAAATAAAATCAAAGTTATTATCTAGTAACATCCAATAGCCATCATTTAAATTACTATTATTAATATATAATAGATTTAATGTTTGACCACCTTTATTTAATATTAATCTAGCATCTTGATTTTGATTACCATCAGCATCACAAAATGAAGGAACTAAAATATCTACATTATTTCCATCCCACATTGGATGCAATGCTATTTTTTTTATTTGACCATTATAGATACCATTATTTAATTTAAAATAATTACTTACATTTTCACCTGGCACTATAGCAATAATTGTTAAAACTTTTGGATCTATTATTTTTCTATTATTTGTATTATTACCGGCATTAACACTATTAATAATCTCAGGAGTATAGTAAACTAAATCATTGAAACGTGTATTAGTATTAATTAGTATTTCTTGATTAATATCATTACCAGCTGTAAATAATATACCTCCACTACTATTAATATTTAATGAATATTGTGAATCGTCTTTAATTTGTAAATCATAACTTCCAGTAATTGTTTCAACAAGATTACCTGATATAGTTATAGACCGGTTTCCTTTATATATTTCTGTATTTTTATTTTCTATTGTTAAGTTTCTTTCTCCGGTTATAGTTTCTGTAAAATCACCTTTAATTGTAATATTTCTATCAGAATTATATACTTCTGTATTAACGTCATTTACTGTTAAGGTATTTGAGCCTGTGATTAATAATGTATTATTACCACTAACAGATACTGTTTTATTTTTCTCAAAAGTTTCTATATTATCACCGGATACTATTAATGTTCTTGTATTATTTAAAATAATTGTAACAGCACCAGAAATAGTTTCAGTTAAATTACCACTAATTAATGTTGTTCTATTTTTTAAAAATGTTTCATAAACATCATTATTTACTGTAATGTTTTTATTGCCACTTATAACAATATTTAAATTTTTATTTATAGTTATGTCATGATTTTTTTTAAAAATATGTGTAACATCTTGTGTTACAGTCAAATCATTAGTTCCTGATACAGTTTCAGTATAGTTTCCACTTATAGTAATATTTCTATTAGATTTATATACTTCTGTATTTAAATTATCTACTGTTAAATCATATGTGCCTCCTATAAATGAATCATAATTACTAGTAACAGTTTCAATTAGATTTCCAGATATTTCTACAATTCTTGAGTCAGATAATATTTCTGTATTAGCACCTACAATATTTAAAGTTCTAGTTCCTGAAATTGTTTCTACTGTATCTCCACTAATAATTATATCACGTGTTGATTTATAGATTTCTGTATTTGCTCCAGATACTACTAAATTTCTTGAACCAGTAATAATTTCTGTTGTGCTACCTGTTATTTTAACTGTAACATTCGATTTATAAGTTTCAGTATTATCACCTTCAATAGTAGTTTGTTTAGTTAATTTAACTAAATTATCTAAATTACCTGTTATAACTTCTGTGCTTGAACCTTCTATTAATAATGTATTATTACCAATTATTGTAGAATTTATTGAACCACTTACATTAGTAGTTCGTGAGCCTGTAATTGTATCAGTAAAATTACCACTAATAATAATTGTTCTATTACCACTATAAGTTTCTGTATTATGTCCACTAATTAATAATGTTCGTGTTCCTGTAATAGTTTCGCTTAAATTACCACTAATAACTAATACTCTTGATTTACAATAGGTTTCATTAGTTTCACCACTAATTAATAGATTTCTATTACCGGTTATAGTTTCATTATTATTTCCTGATATTATTAATATTCTATTACCTTTTATAGTTTCCTCATGTGTTCCATCCACAGTAGTTTCTAGATCTTTATTTATAACTGTTGTAACATTATTTTTAATTGTTTCAGTTAGGTCACCTTCAATATGTAGTATTCTATTTTTTTTATATGTCTCAGTAACATTATCATGAACAGTTAAATATTTATATCCTGTTATAGTTTCTATTAAATTACCACTAACTATTGTAGTTAAATTAGCCTTGAATGTTTGATTAACATCTTTAGTTACATTTATATTATTATTACCAGATATTACATATGAACAATCACCAGAAATAGTTATTGAACGATTCTTATTATATACTTCTGTATTATTATTATCAACAGTTAAATCTCTTTTACCATTAATTGTAACATTATTATTATCTGTAATAACTTCCGTTAAAGTTCCTTCTATTTGTATAATTTTATTATTTTCATAAGTTTCTTTTGTTATACCTGTTACTGTTAAATCACGACTTCCTGTTATTGTTTCTTCAACATTTCCTGTTATAGTTTCTTTTAAATAACCTAAAATAGTCTTATCAACATTTGATTTAAATGTCATAGTAGTATCACCTGTAACAGTAAATGTATTAGTTCCTTTTATATTAATTGTTCTATTTTGTGATATAGTTTCTGTTAAATCACCACTTACTGTAATAGTTCTATCATTTTTATATGTTTCTGTATTTTGACCCGTTACAGTTAAACTTCTTGTGCCAGTTATAGTTTCTATATTATCACCACTTACAATTAGTGTTCTTGTTAATTTAATAGTTTCGTTATTATTTTGACTGATAATTATAGTTCTAGATCCACTAACTGTTAAATCATTATTACCTGTAATTATTTCAGTAAAATTACCACTTATTGTTACATTTCTATCATTTTTATATGTTTCTGTATTATGACCTGTAATAACAAGAGTTTTAGTTCCAGAAATATTTTCAACATGATCTCCTGTAACATGAATTGTTCTATTATTAGGCACTATTTCAGTAATATTATTATTTGATATAATACTAATTGATTTATTATTTATTGATTCAAGTATAAAATTCTTTTTTGTTTGTGTAATAAAATCATCATTAGTAGTTTTTATATAATTATCTTTATTATGAAAGTATACACCTTTATTAGCATCTCCAATATGTATATTTTTAACTACATTTAATTCACCATAACTATATATTGAAGAATTTTCTTTAATATTTGTATCAGATAAATCTGATAAATCTATATCACCGTCATATAAAGCAGTTAATTTACGCATTGTGAAATTACTTAGATTTTCTTTAGGTAATGTATTAATAACATTTTGTATATGCTGATCATCTTGTTCTGTATCATCATTAGTCAATACATCTATTTCAGATAATAAATAATAATCATTTAATCCTTGATTTTTTACAAGACCTGTTAATTTATAATCATTATTACTATTTTTATATCGTGTTAAGAATCCTGAATAATTAGATGTATCAGTTTCACCTAAACCTAATGTTATTAATGGATCATCTATAGTAACTTTAGAAGAATTTATTGTGGTTCTATTACCGAGTAAATTTAAATTACCATGTATATTAAGATTTTGACCTATCCATGTATCTTTTTTAATATAAGCACCACCATTAACAACAAGAGCACCAGTATTTGGATGTGGAATATTATCGGTAGATGTTATATCACGTGTAGAAGTAATATTTACAAGACCAGTGGTTCCTGTATTATGTAAATTAATATTTTTATTAGTGGTTGTTGTATTTATATTAAAATTCCCGGCACAAGTAATTTCACTATCACTTTGTGTTCCTTTAATATTTAAAGTATATTTCGAAGTTATTGTTTCAGTTAAATCACCACTGATAATAATAGTTTTACTAGTTTTATATGTTTCAATACTGTTTCCACTTACAAATACATCGCGTGTTCCTTCTATGGTTTCTTTATTATTACCACTAATAGTAACAAATTTATTTGAATTAAATATTTCTGTTACATGACCACTTACGGTTAATTTGTGTGTTCCTGAGACTATTTCAGTTACATTTCCTGTAATGGTTTCATGTAAATCATCTACTATTGTAATATTATTATTACTTCCAATTGTAATATTTAAATTATTACCTATTGTAATATCATTTTTACCAGTAATAGTTTCAATTAAATTACCACTAACTGTTAATGTTCTATTTTTTGAATAAGTTTCTACTACATTTCCACTAATTGTTATATCTCTTGTTCCTGATATAGTTAATATATTATTTCCAGTAATAGTTTCTGTTAATGTTCCAGCTATATTAATAGATCTATTTGCTTTATATATTTCTGTATTATGTTCTTCAATAGTTAAGTTTCGTGTTCCACTAATTGTTAGGGTCGATGCTCCACTTATTACTTCTGTTTTATCCCCTACAGTTGAAATGGTAAAATCTGATAAATATGTTTCATCATTATTTCCACTAATATGTAGCATATGAGTTCCTGTTATAGTTTCTGTTACATTTCCACTAATAATTAAGGTTCTATTAGCATTATATTCTTCAATGTTATTACCACTAACTAATAATGTGCGTTGTCCTGTTACTGTTTCTTTTAAGTCACCTGAAATAATTACATCCTTATTTTGTGTAAAAGTACATGTAGTATCATCATTTATAGTTAGATCAAATGTATCAAAATAATCAAATGTAGTAGCACCTGAAATAGTTTCTACTAAACTTCCACTAACAGTAATCGAACGATTTCCTTTATATGTTTCACGTGATATACTCATAATAGTTTTATTATGTCTTCCTGTTATAGTTTCTCGTAAATGACCACTAATAACAATAGTTCTATGTTGAGCATAATTAGCATTATAGTTACCATTTATTTGTAAATCTATATTACCTTTTATAGTTTCTGTTAAATTTCCATTAGTAATTAATTGTCTATTAGCATTATATAATTCTGTAGAATTTTGTTTTACATCTAAACTTTTATTTCCTGTTATGGTTTCTGTTAAATTTCCAGATATTACTGTTGTTTTATCTAGTTTAATAGTTTCAAATAAATCACCTGACACTTCTAATGTTTTATTTCCAGTTATAGTTTCGGTTAAATTTCCACTAATAGTAACAGTTCTATTATTTTTAAATGTTTCTGTGCTGGAACCTGTAAATGTAGTTATATTATCACCTGATATTATTTGTGTTAAATTGCCAGAGATTAATATAGAACGGAATCCATGATAAGTTTCTGTATTATTAGATTTAACAGTAATATTTTTATTTTGTTCTATTGTTAAATCATTAAAACCTGATATAGTTTCAGTATAATTACCACTTATTAGTATTGTTCTATTTGATTTAAATGTTTCATCTATATTGCCATAAATTGTTTTCTCATTAGAACCTGTTATATTAGTTACTAAATCTCCTCCTATTGTAATATCTCTATTATTATCATAAACTTGTGTAACATCATTTTTAACTAAGCAATTAAGTTTTCCAGAAATTGTTTCTACTAGATTACCACTTATATTAAGAGTTCTATTAGAACTATATAATTCTGTATTAGCTAATTTTACACTTAAAGAACGAGTATTATTATATGTAATATCTACATCACCTGTGATTAATTCAGTTAATGAACCACTAATTACTAAATCTCTATCTTTTTTATAAGTTTCACTACTTTCACCTTTAATTAATATATTACTTGTTCCTAATATAGTTTCTGTCAGATTACCTTTAACTGTTTCAGTATGATCCCCCCCAATAGTTTCAATTAGATTACCTGATAAATCTATAGTCATTCCACTAGTAGATTTTAAAAATATAGATTTATCATCAGCTCTATTAGTGGTTAATTTAAAATAATCACCTCTAATATTTACATTAGAAGATACAATCATATTACCTTTAATGTGTAATGTTGATTCTGGTTTATTAAAGCCATAACCTATAGCAATAGCACCCTGCATACCAGTAGTTAAATTTTTTTCATTATTTTCATTTATAGTTCCGTCTGATATATTACCAAATGTTGTATCACCATCGAATATTGCCATACGTTGATTACCATTAGTATAAAATCTCATAACATCTTCATCAAAACGTGTAGCGTCGACCGTTATAAATGTATCTTTGTCGGCATCTACAACACCACCTATAATATTCCATTTAATTCCATCATAACCTTCAAATAGATTTATTTGGTTATTAAATCTAAACATACCAGCTACACCTGGACTAGGTCTTTGTGCCGTTGTTCCAGCAGCAATAAGTATAGCATCATTAGTATTAAGATCAAAAGTACATCTTGGGGTATTTGTATTAATACCTATTCTTATAGTATCAGTAGTTCCCAATGAATTAACATAGAATGAATTATATCCTACATTAAGATTACCTCCAATATTCATATTTTTGGCTACACCCATACCACCATTTGAGGTTAGACCACCATTACTAACACTATTACTATCAATTGTAGATAATACTGTTAAATTATTGGTAATATCAGTATTGCCTGTGATAACAAGATTGGAGCGTATATTAAATTTTTCATTAGTTCCATATGATTCTATATTTTTAATTTTTATTGAACCTGTGTTTATTGCAACAATGGACATATTATATATTTTATTTATAAAAAAAAACTAATTTATATTTTATTCATAATTTACTACATATGTCATTTGATATAATATAGTAATAATTAATGACAATAGATTTAATGTATTATTTTTATTATTAATTATTAGTATAAATTGAAATATTATAGATATTATATAAATGTTTAATAAAATTATATTGTTTTTAAAATAATTATAATTCTTATGAATTAATAATAAACCTATTGTAAATAGTATTAGTGAAGATAAGTATAATATAATATTTGATACTATATTATCAATAAATAAAATTGTAAAATTAATTATAAATCCAAATAAAAATAATACATTTTTAATACTATTTCTATTTTTTTCATTTATATCTAATTCTAAAAAATATTTATCTTCTTCTTTTTGACTTTCATTCATTAAATTGGTTAGACTATCATCCATTTATATATTTAACTATTTACTTATTTAAATGAATTATTTAAAATTGATTATATATATTATTATATAACAATGAATTCAAAAATCACAACAGAATTTAATACACTGATTAATAATTTATTATATGAGAAACCCGCTAATTATTCTTTTAAAGTAAATTCTTTTAAAAAAACTATTGATATTATTAGTGGATTAGATTTTGAAATAAATAATATTGAACAATTAAAAAATATTAAAGGTATTGGAAAATGAACATTAGAGAGAATTAATGAAATTTTAAAAAATGGTAATTTAGAAGAAAATAAAAAAAAAGTATCTAATAGTCAAAATGAGTTTATAAACTTACAAAAAATTACTGGTATTGGACCTAGTAAAGCTAAAGAATTAATGAATAAAAATATAACATTTGATGATTTAATTAATAATAATAATAATGTATTAGATAATTTAACTCATCATCAAAAACTTGGTGTAAAATATTATTATGATGTATTAAAACCAATTCCACATGAAACAATTATAGAAGTAGAGAAATATTTAAATAAATTTGATTTTAAATTCAATATTTGTGGTTCTTATAGACGAAAAAAAAACACTTCTGGGGATATTGATGTATTAATTGAAAAAAAAGATAAATCATTAAAAGAAATAATTCATATTTTAACAAAAAAAAAATTTTTAGTAGATCATTTAACAGAAGATGGTGGCACAAAATATATGGGTTTTTGTAAAATTAAAAATTCTCATTTTATGAGAATTGATATACGTTTAGTTCCTAAAGAATCTTATCCATTTGCTTTATTATATTTTACAGGAAGTAAGAAAACTAATACAATGATGAGAAATCAAGCTATTAAATTAGGATTTAAATTAAATGAATACTCATTAGTAAAAACAAATGTTCCTATTTATCCTAACAATAATTTTGATAAATCAAATATGACCAAGGTTGATATGCCAGTTTATTTTGATTCTGAAGAAATGATTTTTGAATGTTTAAATCTAACTTATATTAAACCAGAAAATAGATAAAAAAAAACTGATATATTAATAACATATCATATATATCTTTGTATATATTACATATATTTTTTTAATATATCAGGAAAAAACATTAATGTTTTTTATTTAAAATTTAACTCTATTCAAAATTTAACTCTATTCAAAATTTAATTCTATTCAAAATTTAATTCTATTCAAAATTTAACTCTATTCAAAATTTAATTCTATTTAAATTCTATTCAAAATTTAATTCTATTTAAATTCTATTTAAATTCTATTTAAATTCTATTTAAATTCTATTTAAATTCTATTTAAATTCTATTCTATTCAAAATTTGCTTATATTCAAATTTTTTATGCGACTATACCTATTATGTAGCTCCTTATGCGACTATACCCTATTATTTAGCTCGTTATGCGACTATACCTATTATGTAGCTCGTTATGCGACTATACCCTATTATGTAGCTCGTTATGCGACTATACCCTATTATGTAGCTCGTTATG
>MDSV01117709.1_pt1 | contig 27294 bp, 24 predicted proteins | sample 810851 | NCBI WGS metagenome assembly MDSV01 (sample SAMN05326640, study PRJNA326480) | marine metagenome | isolation source: seawater | place: Atlantic Ocean: North East | collected 2012 | reverse complement strand
ATCAAATAAAATAAGAATAGCAAATTTAAATATTGAAAATGAGCTTATAATCTTTTAAAGATACGAATTTAAATTTTGGAGAAGGTGATGTTGAATAAAGCTTTCGAATTTATAAAAAACTACTTGAGTAATATATTATTTGTATTTTTTATTGGTGCTTTTTCTTTATTTATTTTTAATAATAAATCTGATCTAAGTGGTTTATTTGAGTTTAATTTACTTAATCTTTCTTTATTAACAATTTTTTTTATTCTAAGTTATTTAATCAAAACAAAGCTTAATCAATATTTATATTCAACTAAAAACATAAACATGTCTTATATTGAGACTTTGAACTTAATAATTAATTCAACAGCCGGGAACCTCTCTACTCCATTTAATTTAGGCACAGGATATAAATTTCATTATTTAAAAAAGAAATATAACTTAACATATAGTGAGCATCTAAATATAAATATCTATTTAACAATATTTACAAATCTAATTTTTGTATTAATTCTCGTTTTCATAAGTTTTTTTAATTATTTAAATAAAGATGTAATTTTTTATAATTTATTTTTATTTTGGTTATTTATTTTGTTTGCCGGATTCTTTTTGTTTTATACTCTCTCTAAAGAATATAAAACAAAAAAGCTTAATTTCTTAAATTCTTATTCAATAAGATCTCTTAATCTTTCTTTTTCAAAGATTATAAATATATTTATTTATACAATTCTATTACTTGTAATAAATGTTTTAAGTCACATATATTTATTTAATCTATTGGGTCTAGAAATTCAGACTAGTCAAATAATATCTTATTCTTGTCTTTCTGGTCTTGCCAATATAATTAAATTTACACCCGGTAATTTTGGAATTAATGAAAGTGTTTTAATAATTTCTGACTTATATCATGGATTATTGCCTGTGCAGGTAATTGTTTCCTCATTAATTTTTAGATTTTTTTCATGGCTAAATATACTAATTTTTTATGGTATTTTGAATTTTCAAAAATCTTACAATAAAAAAAACAAATAGTACACAAAGTAAAAAAGAAACAATAAAAAATGAGGCTTCGGTTTCATCTAGTTGAATTAGTAAAATTTGAAATTTTTCATTTGAAATTGGTAAACCCAATGATTCAAGAGTTGAATTTAATCCTTCTGGAGTAAGAAAATAAACTAAAATTTTAAAAATAAACATTCCAAGAAAGCTTGTAGTAAAAATTTTTAAATAGGAATCTAATACTACGAATGATTTAAACAAACCAGTCAAATAATACCTTTGTGTATATTTTGAATAATCACCAAACGAATTTAAAGTGGCATCTAAACTCAATTGAGTAAATTCCGTTGTTTCATAAAATAAGACTGACAAGATTGAAAAACAAGATAAGAATAGTAAATAATAATCAATATATTTTAATTTATAATTTTTAAGAATGTAACAAGAAAAAACCAACCCAAGTGGAGCAAGATTCATAAGATACCTGAACCCATAGGCTGAAGCTGGAGAAGTCCAGATTAGAGCTATTGCAAATTCTTGCCAACTAAATAAGAAAAACAATAGGGCTAAAAGAACATTTTCTTTCTTTAATATTGTATAAATTAAATAAACCAGTGAACCAAAAATAACTACGAAAGTTATTGGTTGGAAATATATTAAGCCAAATTCTTGAGTATAAAAATGAATAAATACATTTTTAATATTTGTTATATAAAATGCTACTGAAGTGAGTCCATTACTCAATACATCTGCAACAAATTCATTTTCCTCTTTATTGTTGTAGACATAACTCCAATTCACTGTATAGACTCCATAAATCAGCTTTGTCGAAATAAAATGGGTAATTAGAAATAGCAATGAAGAAAAAACAAAATAAAGATTTTTATATAATTTAATTTCGCTTTTTTTTAGATGTTTGATTAAAAGGGGTAATAAAAGAAAATAATAATGTATCCATTTAATTTCAAAACCAATAAATATAGAAAAAGGAATTAAGAAAGCAAATAAGTTTCGATTTGTTGAATAGAAAGCAGAAGAAAGAAAAATTATAAACGAAGAAGCAAAAACTTCATAAACATGTGTCATACTATATCTTTCAAAGAAATAATAAATAACGCCCGATCCAGATATATAAAGTAGGATTTTTGAGGTCGTAATATTAAATCCTAAGTAAAGAATACTTTTATAGAGGAAGTAAAGAGAAGCAAGAAAATAAAAATAAGAAGAGAAAGAATAAAATAATATTTTAAAATTTACATGATTTTGGCTAATTTCACCAAATATATTATCGAAAATATTCCCAATTAATAGGAATGGGGCAGCCAACAAACCGCTACCTAAAAAACCAAAAGGTGCTATTTTAACTTTGTTGTGTCTGGCTTTTTCAACTCCCTGAAGTTGATTGGCATAATCAAAATCAAAATCTTCAGCTATTGTCTCAGCATGAATAAAATAATCAAAATCATCACTACAACATGTGATATCAGTTTTTAACCTAAAATCTATTTTTGTAAATAATAAAATAACAAAAAATAATACGAGGATTATAAAAAATTTGTTTTTATTTCTTAGCAATTTTTCTATTCTCCATCATTTAGCTAATAAGTAATTCTTTATATAATTTTTATAAGTTTCTTTAAGTTTATTTAGATTTATATTTTTGTTTTTATCAATAAGGCCGAATAAATTATGTCCGAATTGATTTTCTGGTATGTTTGATAGTCTACTGACTATATATTTTGGATGTTTATCAATATTCATTTTTAAATAATGATAAGCATATCTTTCCTCAATCATTTGAAACCATGCTTTAAATGCTTCTTCTTCTGTGGGACCTCCTCTATCTCCATAATCTCCAAAAGAACTAAACCAGGCTCTAGCAAAACGTGCTCTATCTTTTGATATAATTTTTTTTGTTTTAAACATCGAGTCATAATTCCAAATTATTATTTTTTCATAAGGGACAATGTCTGGGCTAATCAATTTGTTTTCTATTGTTGGCTGACACAAATCCCCCCCACCATTAAATTTTATATCTGGAAATTTCTTTTTATTCACAGCAATGCACATTTTTGATTTAAAATTAAAGCGCTCAGGATGAAAAAACTGAAATTTTGGAAAAGCAACTGCTGGATAATCTTCATAGTTTTTTAATATATTTCTTAGTCTTTCTTTGTCTTTTTCATGAAATAAATTATCAATATCCATATGAATAACCCAATCACCAGTTGATTGATTAAAGCCATCCTGAAAAACCTTCCCTATATAATCGAATTTAAATTCCTCGGGCCAAGTTTCACCAGCAACTACTACCTCATCAGCAAAGTCTTCGTAGCATTTAGTAGCTTCTTTCCAAGGATCATTGCGTTCATCAGGATTTGTCATGGAAGTAAAGATACTCAATTTCATAGCTTCATTTTAAGCATTCTTTAGGAATTTTATTATCTATTAATAGTAAAATGTTTAAGTGAGCTCTTACAGTAATATTTTGTACATTTTTGGGAGTGGAAGAAAAGAAAAAATCCTTGAAGACAAATTAGATTCATCAGAATTTTTTTACGGCTATTTTCATATGAAATCAAAATTTAAAGATATTGATTCTATTGAAATGCTGCCTAATGATTCTGACCTTAAAAAATATCAGAAATTCTTAGAATTTTTTGATAAAGTTTTTAGAAAGCTAACAAACCTGCCTTTTTATTTTCACTTAATTTTATCAAAGAGTAATTTATCAAAGATTAAAAATGCTGAATTGGTTATATCAACTAACGACAGGCTTGCAATATCGGCATTACCAATGATTATTTTTTCTAAAATTAGATTAACAAAGAAGAAGTTCATAGTTATTGTAATGGGTCTGTTTTCAAAGAAGAGGGATAGAAAAATAATTTACTTTCTGCAAAAAATAACTCTTAAATTTATTATCAAAAAAATAAATTATTTAATTTTTTTAGGCAAAGGTGAATATCAACTTGCAAGTAATATGTTCCCAATGTTTAAAGATAAGTTTAAATTTATACCCTTTGGAATAAATTTAAACTTTTGGACACCGTCAAAAAACTATGATTCAAAAAAAAATGACTATATATTATTTGTTGGTAATGATGGAAATAGAGACTTTGATAAGGTAATAGAAATTGGAAACACTTTAAAAGATATAAAAATAAAAATTATCACCAGCCAAGAAATATCAAATCAAATAAATAATGAGAATGTTGAAGTAATTTATGGAAGCTGGCACAACTCAGCTTTAACCGATCAAGATTTAAAAAGGTATTATGAAAATGCAATTCTAACTTTTATACCTTTAAAAGAAACTTTCCAGCCATCTGGACAAAGTGTGGCTCTCCAATCAATGTCTTTAGGTATTCCTGTTGTTATTACTGAAACAAAAGGTTTTTGGGATAAAGAAAAATTTAATCATTTAGATAATATAGTTTTTGTTAATGATAACAGTATTGATAACTGGAATCTGCTTCTAAGCTCTCTTCCTAGGAATAAAGATTTATTAAGCAAATTAAGTAAAAATTCAAAAAAAACAGTTCAAAAATACTACGACCAAAATGATTTTTTTACAAAAATGGAAGAATTAATTTAAGATTATAAATTATTTTTATAGTCTACGTATTCTTTTACTTCGTTAACTTCTGACCCGTAAAATTTATTTATGTCGTTTTTGCATGAAAATCTTTCATCATTTGTAAAATAAACATCTCTTGCTAGAGAAATAAACCCCTCAGTAAAATCTGAGTTCTTTTCAAATATCCTAATTTCATCTTCAATATTCCAAAGTTTTGTATTTATAGATATCAATTTTTCTAAGAATTCATCATACTGCTTATTATCCTTTGATCGTATCGTTTTACCATGCGATTGCAAGAACTTAAGCTCCCTATCAATTTCATTCAATTTTTCGGAATTTTTAATTTTTTGTTTCTTAATTAAAAGGATTGATATCTTATCTAACAACTCACCAACAGAGATTTCAATCTTTATTTTCATAATATATAATCTTCCATTTCTTTTTCAATTTAATTATACCCCCCCTAACATCGTGGTAATATAATTTTGCATTAGTATCGACTCTATCAACTAAGTGAAGAAAGCTGCTATTAATACAGTGAATTTCTTTCGCATCCCTAATCAAATCTTTATACAAAAATAAATTTTTGAACAAATCTGTTTTTTCTTCAACATAAACTTTATTTAAATTTTCAATATTTAAATCATATGTTTTATTTGAACTGTCTCTATGAATAATTGCATAATTTAATGGATCTACATTATAAGATTCAATTAAATGATTTTTTAACTGACTCTGGAGTTTGGTGTCTTCAGGTAAATTAAATCCTTTGTATGAATGTTTATATGATAGCTTTACGCTCTTGTAAAATTCATGATAAAAAGGCTTGCCTGACTTAATCTGACTAACTCTTAAGATTTTTAATTTTTCACTTAAAGCAAAATCATTAACAAATTCATCAAGATTATTAACCTTCACTGGATTCTCAGAAATTATTCGAACATTTGAATTTAAACTATATAAATATTCTGCTTGGTTATGAAATTTTTTATCAACAATCAGATTAATTTTTGAAAAATAGTTACTTAATTTATTTACAAGACCATTACATATAATCATATCTCCTAACCCTAAGTGAGGATATAAAATAATTTCCTTATCTTTATAGTGTTTATAGTTTTTGATATATAAATCTGGTTGTGACATGAATATTAATTTTAGTTATGAAATAAATTTTCGTTATGAACTATTTTTTAAAAATTTTATTTAATGTTTCCTTAAGGTTTTTAACATCAACAATAAAGTTATGGTCTGAATCATTTTCACATATTACATAATAAAATTTATTTTTTAGTGAAACTGCTAAAGAGTAGTGGCAATTATTATGTGCATCGTTTTCAGCCCTTAACTCTAATACTGTATTGTTCATTTCCATATATAACATATTTGCTAAAGCAGCACCATGAACTCCGCCAATAAATTCGGCCTCCCTAAATATTTTAACTTGTTCCTTGTAACTAAGTTTTTCCGGGTAAATTATTTCAATACCATAGTCTTGAAGCATTGTGGTAATATCTTCTTCATTTACCAAAAATCTTCTGCCTGAAAACTTTCTACTTAGCCATAGTCTTTTCCCAGAAACAGATTTTGAATCTTTATTCAATTTATGATGAAGTTCTGATATAATTTTTGAATTATAATTTCCAGCAGGTGCGGTATGTGTTGTTAGTGAAAGATCTCTGACTTTAACTAAATTTTCATTTGAATAGATTTTATATTCTACATCAAGCATGTCTAATGTTTTTGATGCAAAATCTAAACTATTAAAATTATCTGGTAGCAAAATTGTTCCTTTTTTATTTAATTTTTGAAAACTTAAAACCCTGGCTAAAGACTCTGTCATCCAATGAAAATAATTCTCTGATTTATTATTTATTACCCAGACTCCAGAATCTACTTTTATTTTTGATTTAGGAATTAATTTTAAAAATTTAATAATAAACTTTATAACATTTTTTAACGGAGGCCTGTTCATATATGTATGGTTCAAATAGAATTTAAATTTCTTAAAATTAATTATATTTTTTCCAGACAAATAAACATTCTTAGAGTCTATTACATATGAATCAAATATTTCTTTTTGAAACTCATGCTCAAATAAATTTATATCATTTTTATTTAGATTTTCAGGTTTATTTCTATACTCCGTACCACCTATAAATGTTCTATTTCTCATCTCAACTTATTCTTTATATAACTACTAAACAACTTTTTTTTATTAAATTGTTTATATTTATTTGAAAAAAGATGTTTGAAAAATAATATATTTTCTATAAAACCTTTTGGATTAATATGATATTCAGAAAACCCCGTTCTCAAAAATGCATTTTGGTATATATTTGTATTGGGGTCTTCGAAAAAAGAATTATCCCACGGTTTTCCCTTTCCAGCATAGTGAAGAAAAACTACCGTTTCATCTGGTATACCTTTGATTTCACTAGCTTTCATATTAAAGTCCTTCTTAAGCTCTAAATAATTACCGTCGACCAATACATTTAATACATCTTGGTCCCACCATTTTATTTTGTCTCTTAACTTCTCCATGCGTAAAATAATTTCATTTATTTCTATTTTTTTATTCCATTGTTTCAAATTAATTATCATTACTCCTGCATTAAAATACCTATCACTTTTCATATCTAATCTATTTACATTTTGATCAACTAGAGAGTCTTCGTTAACAGCTCCTATCAATAAATTACTACTATCTATTTTTTCTATTAATTCTTGTATTCTATTTTCTGGATTACTTAAACATATAATATCTGAATCAACATAAGTTATAAATTCAATATTTTTTGGAAGGTATTTTTGAAAAAATAATCTAAAGTATGTTGCCTTAGTTACATGAGCTTTATTTATTCTTGGAAACTTAATTGAATCAAAATCAAATTTGTAAATTGTTATTAGGTTTTTGTAATCTGGTAAATACCTATCAAGAATCTTTAAAAAAGTTTTGGGTGAGTCATGTATTATATAAAAATTTAAATTTACATTATTAGAGTATTTAATAATTGAATTTATAGAGTTCAGTGCTTGCAAATTAAAATTATTGTCAAAACAATATAAAAAATTCATAAAAGGATTATAAATCTAAACCACGATATATAATGATATAAATTTAAAATGTTAACTAAAATCCAAAATTTTACTGAAAAATATACAAATTCACTTCTTTTATTTGAAGTAATTGCTTTTTTTACTTTCACTCTATTGATAATGAATGACATAAGCCCTGTAAATAAGTATGACGAAAATGCATATCTAAATCATGTGAGAACAATTTTATTAAGTGATAACTATTGGTATTTAGGCGATAGAAATAGAATGCCTCTTTTTAATTATTTTTTGTCATTATTTTATAATTTAAATTTAAGTGAGCTTGACAATTACTACAATCTAAAAATTGCAAATTTAGCGCTAACGAGTGTTTTGTCTTTTTTATTTTTTTTAAAAATAAATAAAAAATTTGAAAATAAGTTTATTTTAATAAATTTAAGCTTTTTTATACTAATCATTCCTACATTTGCATTAGTGCACCAACTCCTTGTCGAGAGTATTTTTTTTCTTTGCTTCTGTCTGTTGTTAATATACTTTGAACAGTTCTACGATGATCCAACTATACAAAACTCTATAAAGCTCGGCTTGTCGGGAGCTTTAGTTTATTTCTTAAAATATACTGGATTAACTGTTTTCTTTGCAATATCTTTATTTACAATAATTTTTGGTTTTATAAATAACAGAAAAAACTATATCAAAAAGTTTTTTACAGTTTTTTTAACATTCTTTACATTAGTTTCACCATATTTGTATGAAAATTACAAAAATTTTAATAAACACATTTTTTATAATGTAAATTCAGAGTTTTACTTTTGGGCAGATTCATGGGAGGAAATTGTAAATGGTGTAAGAGCTAATAATGACAGGATAGGATGGCCAACTATGAAAGATAGTGAGCTTCCATCATTTAGTAAATATGTTTCCGAACATACATTGTCTGATGTTTACAATAGATTTTTATATGGGTTTAAATCCATTGGGATAGACTATTTTAGTTTAAATAAATTAGGAAGCCATATTACAATTGTTTCAATATCTGTAGTTATACTCTGTTTTTATCTTGCTAAGAAAAAAAAGGTTCTTAGCCTTCTGAAACCAAATTATTTTGACATAATAACAATATTAACTTGTGGATTTATAATTTTCGCAAGTGCTTTTAACAGCTACATTTCAACAGGATTAAGATATACACTACCAATAGCAATTCCATTATTCCTAATGGTGTTTTTGAAATTAGATAAAATAAATTTAGAAAATAATAATAAAACGTTTAGCAGTATTTTAATATACCTTATTATTCTAGATGTTTTTATATTGGCTAATTCTTATATAAATTTACTACCTTAAACTTAATTTTTCTTAGGTAGTAAGAGATCTTTTTATTGTTACTGTTTAATTTATTTTTTATTTTTAATTTAAGGTGAAAATATAAGGTTATATAATATTTAATGTATATAGTTTCCTTTTGAATATCTTGTTTTTCATTTTTATATTGAGAAACCCAATATTCAATAGTAAGTTTTTCTAAATTTAACTTATTAATTTGAAATTTTTCAAAACATTCATTTAAATCAATTTTTAAAAGATCTTCATAATCATCAACAATCAAAGCTGGTAAATTTTCAAGATACTCAAATGTACTGTGTCTTTTAATTATTGGCACAGAGCCAGAATAGAGAGCTTCCCATACTCTATGTGTGTCATAGCCATTACCCCATGGGCATAAAGTAAAGGCAAACCTCTCTAAATGCTCTTTGTATTTTGATTTAGGTAAATTTGGCTCGGAAATAAAAGACTTGTCTGATTTTTTTAATACATTGATAGCTAACTCTCGTTCAGTACTATTTGTATTCTTTTGAAAATTTACATAAATTTTTAACTCTTTTGAGTTTAAGTCAAAATTTTTTATTTTATTTTCATCAAAGTCTTTTACTTGTAAATTCTTATCTGAAAAATTTCCAGCTATTCCAATTGGAATTGAAATTACTCTTTTAGACTTGGTATTTTTGTTTATTCCAAACCAATAAATAAAGTTTTTAGGTAAATTTTTTTCTAACTTATCACTTATATCTATATCAGTTTGATGTGTAATTAATTTCAAATTTTTTGTATTAGATTTTTTAATTAAATAAAACAACTCATCTAAATAATCTGTTCTACAAAATATACTATCTCCATCAGCAATTTTTAAAATAGTTGCTTTGTAAGCAATCCCTTCTTTACTCTTATCAGTTATGTAAAGCGAGCTGTCACTCAAATTATTAAATGTTTCATGATCTACAGTTTCTGCAAAAACAAAATCAGCATTTCTTGCATAATTATTATTTGAAATAAGCATCTATTTAATAATAATTAGGTAATCGAAGTAAAAAACATAATGTTTTATATTTAATTTTTAAAAAGAAATAAATCTTTTTACTGCTCTAAAGATTCAGAATCAAGTATTGACTTCACATTCTTAAAGTCTTTTACTAGAAAAGCGAAATAAATTAATAATTGTAAATACAAATATCCAAAATTGTTCAAGTATAAAAATACAATTAAGAGAGATACATATAAAGTAGGCGATAACTTATTCTTAAACGACGGAAACTGACTTCGATACAAAATAAAACTAACTATATAAACAAGAACCTCAAATATGATATAAAAAATAAATAAATCAGAATTTGTTGGTAAAGTTCCAAAAAGTATTAAAGTCAGTAAAAAAATAGACCCTAGGAATTTTAATAGTTTAGTTTCCAAATTAGAAAATTTAACATGCCAAAGTTTGGGATAATAAAGAGAGCTAATTGTACAAGCTAAGATAGAAAGTAATATAACTCTGTCAGGAGAATATCCAACTAGGGCTTTTATATCAAAGAAAAAGTTATAAGTGTAAACAAATAAAACACTGATAACTAAAAATAATGATGCGCTAAATGAGTTTACAAATAAAAAATTGGTTATCAGGTTTGAATTCTTTACTGATTTTTCAACATTTTGTGAAATCATAGGAGACAGTAGGCTGGTTAATGAGCCCACAGCTGGTCTAAGATTATTTATAATTAAAACACCAAGAGAAGCTACAGCAATTGCCTCGCTATTAGCAAAATTAGAATAGAAAAGAAATAACACATTAAGAAAAGAAATAAGCAAAGTTTTTATACCGAAAGCGACAAACGTATACCTAATTTTTGTAAAGTTATTATCCCAAATTTGAACAGTTAAAATTTCTCTTAATAAAATATTGATAGGGGCTTTCTCGAAGTTTATTATTCTGAAGAACAAGAACGCTCTCAATAATATATTTGTAAAAAGTAAGTGATATATGCTGAATCCATTTATTAAAAGCAAGATAAATATAAACAATCTAAGAAATTTAGAATAAATAAATTCATTTTTATCTAATCCTATAGTTTCCTTTTTGGTTAATAAATATTTTGAAACAATTTCTATAGATGCTTCAATTACTACAGAAACAGTAATCATTAAAAATAAATAGACAATGTTCGTAATGTTAAATTTTGCAAAATAATTCAAAAAATATAACAAAACTAAAACAAAAAACCATACTGGAAAAAATGCAATAGTAGTTTTTATAAACTTATATAAAGTTTTTCTTTTTTCATTATCATCTAAATTTGGGAAATACTTCTCAACATACTGAACATAAGTAAGTTGGCCAAGTTGTGACAAAATATATATTAAAGAATGTGTAACACCCCATACTGCAAATTCATTTGAATCTAGAAAATAATTAATTAAAAATATACTAATAGCAGTTGTCGAAACGCCTGAAAAATAAGTAGCGTATCTGATAATTGCTCTTTTTATAATCATTATTATTTATAGTTTTTAATTATTACTTTTATTCTTGAAAACAGTTTAAATAGAATTGAAATTACTGAATTAAATCTCAACATAAATAATTTTGAATAAATTTTTCTTTCACTTGTGTATTCAATGTTGTTTATATGAAATTGATTAAATAAATATGAATTTCTTGGTGGGTAGATTGTTTTATTTATATTATATTTTCTAAACATTTCATTCCATGTGTGACAAATAAATGATTTGCTTATTTCATTTTCTTCATTTTGTTCAATGTTTGGATTAAAAATTTTTTCTATTTTATTTGGAGGAACAGGAAAAAAATAAGTTGGATCTAAAATATTATCTATTAACTCATTAGAAATAACAACATCTGTAATTAAATCAGGTCCGATTTGACCCCATTTTAATCTATAATTGTTTTCTTTAATCAATTCATAAGCCTTATCTTCAATCTGTTTTAATAATTTTGTATCAGTGAAATACATTACCGCACTTCCAACATAGTTTTTTCTTTCTAAGCCCAAAACATAATCACGATTAGATATTATTTTTTCAAACTCTAAAACATTTTTTTGACAAAAACAATCAGTATCAAACCACCAACCACCGTAAACATCTAAAAGTTTATATCGAAATAGATTTGAAAATGATGAATAGTTTGCTTTTTGTAAATTCTGAGTAAGCTTGTTCAGTAAATCAATTGGTAATATTTCAGAAGCATCTTTTATTTTAACTTCTGAGCTAATACTAGAAAATGACTTTTTACTATAAGTCCAAAGATTAACATCAAAATCATTTCGAATGAAGGAATTTATACTTGCAACTTCATAATCTGTTAAAGTTCCTTCCCAAAAAAAATTTGCTGTATTTGGTTTATATCTATTTTCTCTCATGAATTGGGTATCTATAAATAATTTGTTTCTTTATACATTTTTCCATATATACTAAAAATCAATGTTTAAGTTAACTTCAACAACATACAATATAAGGCATTATAACGAAATTAAAAGGTATTTTGATAAGGGTTCAAAAATTTTGCATATTGTAAATGCTGATCAAAATATTAATAAAAATATCGACTATTCTTTCGACTCTAAAATTCAAACAAAATATCTAAAGATTAACGAAGATATTGAAACTTTATTGTCAACTGAGGAGGGCTATGATTTAATTGTCGTTACAGATATTTTTGAACTTACATCAGATATATATAAATTTTTAGAATCTTTAAACAACTCAATTAATCATAATGGAAAATTACTGATTACATCCATCAATACAAAATGGAATCTTTTCCTTTATTTTTTTGAGATATTAAATTTAAAAAACAAATCAAAACCAAGATCATATATTCATCCAAAAAAAATAAATACTATTGCAAAAAGCGCAGGTTTTGAATTAATAAAAAGTTACTCTAGGCAAATCTTTCCTTTTAAATTATTAAGAATTGGAAATATATTAAATAGGTTCTTTGAAATATTTCTAAATATTTTTAGTCTTGGAATTAATAACTACATGTTGTTTAGCAAGACATCAAACAAATATCAAAGCTTCTCGAAAACTATTATTGTTCCAGCAAAAAATGAAGAAAAAAACCTGCCAATACTTTTTTCAAGAATGCCAGATATGGGAGATAATGTTGAGTTCATAATCGTTTGTGCAAAATCTAAAGATCAAACATATGAAAGTGCAAAAAAAATAAGAGATGAAAATAAGAATTTAAATATTAAAGTTACCAAACAAATTTCAAAAGGTAAAGCAGGTGCAGTTTATGAAGCCATTGAAAACTCTGACGGTGAACTCTTAGCAATATTAGATTCGGATTTAAGTGTAGACCCTGAAACTCTTCCAACATTCTTTAGTATTGTTGAAGAAGGTAGGGCTGATTTTGTTAATGGAACTAGGTTAATCTACAAAATGGAAGATGGGGCCATGAGAAGAATAAATAATATAGGTAATATTTTATTTCAATTTATTATATCTTACATCATTAATCAAAAATTAACTGATTCCTTATGTGGAACAAAAGTGTTTAAAAGAAATTTAGTTAGTAAAATTTATGAATGGCAAAACATTTTAAGAAGTAGGGACCCCTTTGGAGATTTTGATTTAATATTTTCTTCAGCGTACTTTGGGAATAAAATTTTAGAATATCCAGTACATTATAGAAGCAGAATTTATGGTGAAACTCAAATTTCAAGGTTTAGAGATGGATTCAAGCTTATACTCTATCTTCTTGAGTCAACTATAAAATTAAATTCATCTAAAAATTAGTAAAAATATTAACCAAGACCGCTTCTTTTAGTTAAGCGATTAAAAAAATTGGTATCAGTGCTTAAATTAATTAAATTTTGATAAAACGTTAAACCTATTTGCCAGGGATATCTCTGAATGCTTTTGTCCTTTTGGCTAAATAACATTCCGGCCTCACCAAAACAAATGGTTTGAAAATTATCTGTTAAATACTTAATTTGATCTTTTTTTAAATATCTACTCATACCAAAAGGGATAGCAAAACTTTCTATCTCTGGTGAGAATTCTTTTAATAAAGTTAAGTTATTATCTACTTCTCTCTTAAAATCATTGAATTCCAAATTAGATAACTTGTAGTGAGAGTGTGTATGTGCTCCAATTTCATGATTGTGTACAACTAAATCTGAAATTATATTTTGATTAATTATTTTCGATTCATTGTCTAATCCAATATTTCTCATGAAAATTTCATTACCCTCGTCAGTTAAAAAAACTGAATTTAAATAAAAAGTTGCGGTTACTCCGTACATGTTGAATAAAGGTATTAAATTTTCCCAATTTTTAAATCCGTCATCAAATGTAAATGAAAACATTTTCTTACCTGTACCAAAATTTTTTGAAATTTTCGAAACTGAAACAAATTCGTAGTCCATATTTTTGAAAAAAAGAATTATGTCTTGAATTGTGGAAATTTCAACTTGTTCCGTCTCATGAAAATAAACAACAATCTGATCTGGAAGATTTTTTTTATATAAAGCTATATTTATTAATCTGATAAATTTCTGTATTTTAGTTTTAATCATTTATAGTCTCTTCATGTATTGTGAAAGTACAAACAATTTCCAAATTCTTATCCCATTAATTCTTGTTTTATTTAATGATAGACTTCTCAAAATATTTTTATTGTATTCCGATGTAACAATAGAATCCCTCAGCTCACTATCCAAATAGTTGATGTTATTATAAACCCAATTTTCAACATTAAAGACAAAGCCTTTTTTATTTCTATTTAAAAAATTATCATCAAAATTATTAGATAAATAGGTTTTCATTACTTTTTTTGGTTCTTCATGATTAATAAAGTTTAAATTAGAACCAAGTACATATTCAATTAATCGATAATCTAAATAAGGTGATCTTACTTCAAGAGAGTTTGCCATAGATGTTCTATCAACTTTAAATAACATCATTTGGGAAAGAAAGAATTTGTAATCACTTACCATTAAGTCTTTTAAGGATTTAGTGGAGTTAGAAGTATATTTGTCTCTATAAGAAAAATCAGGAACTAAATTTAGTAATTTCATTAATTTTAAATCTTCGTGAAACGACCAATAGGAATCAGAGATGTTTTTACTATATTTGAGTATTTTGTTTCCGGTGCCTAAAAATGATGGATAAATATTAAATAAAAATTTAGATAAATTAGTTCTCTTGTTAATTGAATGAGACTTAATAACACGTTCATATCCACACAGTAACTCATCGCCACCATCTCCAGAAATAGCAACTTTATAATTTTTAGAAATTATATTCGATAAGATGTACGAAGGAACTACTGATGGGTCAAAATAAGGTTGATCAATTGAATCTAGTGAATTATTGATTAACTCAATTCCAATGTCTTCCTTCATTACTTCCACATTATGATTAGTATTAAATTTATTTGAAGCAATGTTTGACCAAACTGACTCATCATATTTTTTATTTTCATGGGTAACTGAAAAAGTATTAATTTTTTCTGTACTAGTCTCATAAGCACTTTGAAGAATAGATGTTGAATCGATTCCCCCTGATAGAAAATAAGCAACTGGCACATCTGCAATTTGTCTAATTTTTACTGAATCTTTAAATAATGCAAAAAATTCTTCATCTTTAAATTCTGAATCACCAGCAATTTTTTCAATTTCCCAATAATTGAAACTGTTCGTTAATCTTAAGTTCTCTACATCTATCTCAATTATTTGAGCAGGTAAAACCTCTGATACTTGATCTAAAATCGTGTCTTCACCTGGTATTACTCCTACATTCAAATAATTATTCAAAGCTTTCTGATTTAATGTTTTATTTTTTAATATATTGGTAATTGACAAAAAATTTGATGAAAAAATTAACTTGCCAGCATTTAATGAATAATAAAGTGGCTTTTGTCCAAGCCTATCTCTAATTAGATAAGCTTTTTTTAAATTATTATCTAAAAAAAATATTGAGAACTGTCCATTTAGTTTTTCAATAAATTTCAATCCATGCATAGAAAGCCCGTTCAGTATAACCTCTGTATCTGAATGGCTAGTTTTAAAAACTGCACCAGAAGATTCTAAATTTTTTCTTAACTCCTGGTGATTATAAATTTCTCCGTTGAACATCAACATATTATCAAAAGACTCAGAATACATTGGTTGATCAGCATCTTCTGATAGATCAAGAATTGATAATCTATTAAACTCAAAGTGAAAATATTTACCTAAATTATGTTTAAATTTTTTATTATCACTATTGAAATAAATATTCCTATCCGGCCCCCTACAAACAATATATTTATTTACTTTATTAAAATCCGAATACGAAATAGGCTCTTTTGAGATACAACCAATAAATCCACACATTAATTTAATCTTAGTAATTTAAAAAATAACATAAGAATTAATTTCAAATATATCTTATTATTTCAACTAATGACAAAAAATAATGTTTTGGTTTTTGGCTCCAATGGTTTGGTGGGCTCATCTTGTGTAAGAATTCTGTCTAAATCTTCAAAAGTGTCAAATGTTATTGCTTCAACAAGAAATGACACAGATTTATTTAGTTTTGAAAAAACAAAACAAAAAATTATTACTTCAAAACCTGATGTAGTAATAATTGCTGCTGCAAAAGTTGGAGGAATTCTTGCAAATAACACATACCGAACTGAATTTCTTATAGAAAATTTAAAAATAAATATGAATATCCTTGAGTCTTTAATCGATTATCCAGATGTTCAAATTATCAATTTAGGTAGCAGTTGCATTTATCCATTAAATGCTGAAAATCCTATAAATGAAGACCTTATTTTTTCAGGAAAGCTTGAACCAACAAATTCTCCATATGCTGTTGCAAAACTTAGTGCTATCGAGCTTGGAGATGCAATGTCAAAACAATTCAATCACACAATTTATAATCTTATGCCAACTAATCTTTATGGTCCAAATGATAATTTTTCAGAACTAGATTCACATGTAATACCTGGATTGATAAAAAGAATGCATGATGCAAAAATTTCAGAAAAAAAAGAGTTTGAAATTTGGGGTACCGGAACCCCTCTTAGAGAATTTTTGTATGTTGATGACTTAGCTTTAGCAATTGAGTTTCTAATAAACAAAGAGTTGGAAAAAAACATTATTAATGTTGGGAGTAACGAGGAAATAACTATTAAAGATTTAGCTTTCTTAATTAAAGACTTAATTAATTTTGAAGGAGAATTAATTTTTGACAAATCTAAACCAGACGGCAATCCAAGGAAGCTCTTAGATAGTAGTTATTTAAACTCTTTAGGTTGGGAAGCTAAAACAAATTTACGCGATGGTTTAAAAACTAGTTACGATTGGTTTCTGAAAAATTTAAATTAAACAGGATTTTCCCATGTTGGTTTTAGTAAGTTCTTCTCTATTAAGACTTTCTCTCTTTCAGCTTCTTTCATGTCAAAATCTACCATTAATTGAACTAATTCTTGGAAGCTTATTTTTGGCTCCCATTTTAGTTTAGTTCTTGCTTTTGTTGAATCTCCTAATAAATAATCGACTTCATTAGGTCTAAAATATTTTTCTGAAGTTTCTACATATTCTTCCCAATCAAGATTTACGGACTTAAATGCTATTTCAAGAAATTCTTTTACTGTATGTGTTTCACCTGTAGCTAAAACCCAATCTTCAGGTGTTTCATGTTGCATCATTAAATACATTCCCTCAACATAATCACCTGCAAAACCCCAGTCTCTACTTGCTTCGAGGTTCCCAAGAGTTAATTTAGATTGAATTCCATGTGAAATTCTCCCAAGTGCTTTTGTAATTTTTCTTGTGACAAAAGTTTCTCCTCTGTGTGGAGACTCGTGGTTAAAAAGTATTCCATTTGTAAAAAAAAGATCGTAAGAGTCTCTGTATATTTGAGCCATATGATGGGCAAAAATCTTTGAAGCTGCATACGGACTTTTTGGGATAAGAGGTGATTCCTCATTTAACATGGATTTCCCTTCACCTCCAAACATTTCAGAAGAAGATGCCTGGTAAAATTTTATTTTTTTATCAGAATATCTGATAGCTTCCATTAAAGATAGGGCTCCTAACGTTCCCACCTGAGTAGTAAAAATTGGGTTCTTAAATGAGACATTAACATGAGATTGTGCAGCTAGATTATAAACCTCATCTGGTTGAATTAAATTTACAAGTGACGATAGCGAGGAAGAATCAAGTAAATCTGAATAATGTAAATTTAGTCTCCCGTCATTAGAGTATTCAGAAATTAATGGATCAATCCTATCAGTATTGATATTTGAAGACCTTCTAACTGTGCCGTGAATAACATAATTTTTTTCAAGTAATAGCTTTGACAAATAATAACCATCTTGGCCGGTAATCCCGGTGATTAGAGCTACTTTATTACTCATTGCTTTCCATTGTCGATAAATTGTTCCCAAAAACACTATACATCATAAAATAACTTAAAAAAGAATAAAATATCAAAGGAAATCTTATGCTTTCCATGCTTGCATCAAAAAGTGACGTCGTAAGAATTGGTATCAAATAAATTAAAATATTAAGATTTTTAAATTTTTTATGATAAAAGATAATTAATTGAAAGTAGAAAACTGCAAATAATAATAACTGTATCAATCCACCTCTAGCTAAAATGTAAAATATAAAATTATGAGGGTTTTCATTGGTACCGTCAGTCCCCCTTCGGTGAACCAAGTCCATTGCTGGGATTATTTCATTGTAGCCATATCCCTTAAAGAATCTATTCTCATTATTGAGATCTCGTAATATGTCTTGCCAAATCTCTAATCTCCAATTAGCCATCATTTCTCTGGAATAAAGTCTTCCATCCATAATAAAAAATGAAAGAAAAAATTTATCTGTATTCTTTTCAGTAGTTATTGCAGTTAATCCTTTATCAAGTTCTTGAAAGGTAAAAAGTTGAGTCAACTCTTCTGCTGAATTGTATCCATCCATACCCATCTTTTTAAAATTTAAATTACCATACACTTCAAAAGTAGAAACAATAAATAAAACTAATGAAAGAAAAGAAATTGCTAATGTTTTCATTATTTCAGCAGTAATTAATCTTCTATACAAAAACAAATAATAAATTATAAATAAAACTGCGGGTAAAAAAGCCCCTTTGCTTTTAAATAGAAATAAAGGTAAAAGTATTGAGCTAGACGTGAGAAAAATTGAAAATGAAATAAATTTGTTTTCTATATTTCTTTGTATAAATAAAATCGAAACTACATAAATAATCAATAAATCAGACCCTTTTTGAAAATCAAATTTATCAGAGTATGTTTCAAAAAAACTTATAAGGGATACTGGGTAGTGAATCGTACTAAATTGATAAACAAGATAAAAAACTATCAATATAAAGAACATTTTTTTATTAAAAATATTTTCAACTAAATAACTTGAGAATATTAAAGCTCCTGTCATCCAAATATAGGAACTTGATTTATATGAATATAAGTTTGTTATATCTCCGTTGTTTATAAAAAGTATAATAAAAAAAGATAAAATTATTAATTTATAAACATATATAATTTGATTGCTGTAATTTATATTAGTTTTTAAGTATTTGACCGGTAAGAAAAGAATTAAAAGGTTTAATAGCAAAAAGAATCCAATTAGTAGCTCTCCTAGCCTGAAGCTAGAAAAATATAAACCACTATAGGGTCGTCCAAAAAGCAAATAGAGAGCTAGATTAATAAAATACAAAGAACCAATAATCCTGCTTATTTTACTCTCAGACAACATTTCTCTCATTCTTCAAAACTGGAATTTTGATTAATAAATATTTTTTAATTCTAACCTTTAACTTATATAATTTAATATTATTCAATAATTTATTTAAAAAGTAAAAAAACTTTTGTAAGAAACTCTTTTGAAACAGAATGTTTTTATCTACCAAATAAGGGTCAGGAGATAGTAATGCTAATTTGTTAAATAGCTCTAAATACTCTTTAGACATAATGAGAGAGTTAAAAGGATACTCTTTCATTTTCTCAAAAAATGTTAAATAATTATTTTTTAATTCATCCAAGCTTTCAAAAAAATCTTGTTTACCTTGAAATTCGACTCCGAATCCTTTTGTAAACTCTGGCATTCCTCCGCTATCTCTGTAGAGAATAGGTAATCCACACTGTGCGGCTTCAATATGATGATTCCCCGATGGTTCATTAATTGAAGCTGTTAAGTAAATATGATTTTCTTTAATTAAATTTGCAAGTTCTCTACCCGACTTTGGTTCAATTATTTCTGTAGATTGGAACTCTAAATCTTTGTTTAAATTGCCTATATAAGTAAATTTGATTTGGTTTTTATATTTCTCTTGAATGCTCTTATCTAAGTAAGAATAGATGTCAAAACCTTTATTAAAATCACTCCCCCAATGGTGAGTGACGATTCTAAGTGGTTCGTTTTTGTTCCAAAATGCTCTTTCATGATAATTAAATATTTCGCTATTTGCTCCAGACATAATTACATCAAAATTTTTTGAAGAAAAGCCTGAATTAATATAAATATTTTTTAACCATTCGCTAACAAAAACTGTATGATCTGCAACATTATTAGCTTTAATATAGTATTCATTTATTCCAGAAGTTTCTTTTCTTTCGTCGCATTCATTAATTCTGTGAACAACTTTACACTTATTGTTAATATTTCTTTTGTAGAATTCAATTTCTTTAGGTGTATACATTACACTTTCCGATAGCATCCTAGGATCTATAATTAAAATTATGTCTATATTAGGGTCGAATAAATTAAAAATTACTTCATTGCCGTTTGACTCAAGATAATTTTTTAAATTAGAAATAAATAAATTACCTCCACCCCAGGGCCCTTCTTTATTTTGAACATTTATACTTATTTTTAAATTATTCATTAGGTTCCAAGTTTTTTCTTACGCAGTCAGCATAATATTTTTGCTTATCTTTAAAATTGGTAGATATATTATTTCTTAAATTAAGCACATATAAAGGTTCTTTTAGGATGCCCATTGAAAATCCAGAATGCAAAATATCTTTTACAAGCTTGTAGTCTTGAGAATAAAAAAATCTTTCATCATAATAATTTACTTTCTCGATCGTAGTTTTTTTAAATATTAAACTCCCATGTATAAATGGATTTTTTATTCTAAGAGTTGTTCTTATTGGCAAATAATAAGATCTATTTGGTGTAATTCTAGTACTACCTTTAATAATTGCTCTGGTACCACAAACATCGAGTTTTTTATTTTTTATATAATCTAATTGTTTTGAAAATCTTGAAGATAAGCTTAAATCGTCGGAATCTTGTCTTGCTACAAAGGTTCCTTTGGACTCATTTAATAATACATTTAAGGATTTTGTAAGCCCTAAATTTCTTTCATTTTGAAATACTTTAATCCTATTATCCTGAGAATAAGAATTTAAAATATTAAGACTTTCATCTGTAGAACAATCATTCATTATAAGAAATTCAAAGTCTTGAAAATCTTGATTTAATATACTATTAATAGAAGAGTCAAGATTGTCAGCATCATTGTAAACGGACATTATTACTGAAATTAAAGGTTTCATTTATCTTTTGTTGCTAAGGAGAATGAGTATAATAAATTCTCTCTCTTCATAAGATTATTTATAAACTCTTTATTTTCTTTTCCAATTTTTTTTAGGTCTGAATTTATGATATTTAACATTGTTTGTTGGAGGTCATTATAGTTATATTGTTCAAATAGAAATTCATAATTTTTTGGCAAAAATTCTTTAATTCCTCCAGTTTTTGGAAATATAACTGGAACAGAATTTAATGATGCTTCGCATAAAAGAGTTGGCTGACCTTCATAAAGCTTAGTAGCTGAGACAATAACAGTGGAATTTTGTATTTCATTTAAAACCTCTTTATTATCAACAAAACCACTAAAATTTACGTTTTCACTTAAGTATTTTGTTTTCAATCTTATTAAGTCTGGACCAGTACCTATAATCTTTAAACAGAAATCTTTCAAATCTAGGGACAAAAAAGATTTAATTAACTCTTCAACCCCTTTTTCTTTAGAAACTCTACCTGCATAGAGAAACTGTTTCTTTGTATTAATATTTGCATTGCTTATATTAGAAATATAATTTGGCAAAATAAAAAGTCTACTTTCAGAAAAGTTTTCTTTAATTAGAACTTCTTTGTGATGGTTAGTTAATAAAAGTAAGCTTGAGTTAATTCTTTTTAGAGATTTATACATTTTTTTTGAAAATCTTATAACAAAAAAAGATTTGAAATAAGACTCTTTAAAATATTTATTAAATAATAAAGACTTTTTCATACCACATGCATGGCAAAATTCATTATTTCCTATATGCCTATTTGAAAAAAAAGTATTCGCACAAAGATATCTAAAGTTGTGAATTTTGATAACAACAGGTATATCAAATTTTTTTGCTACATTTAATAAGCCTAAAGATCCTTTAAACCATAGATTGTGGATATAAATTATATCGGGATTAAACTCTTCTATTCTTTTTTTCATTATCCTATTTGATTCTAAATTTGTAAGAAAAATGAAATTTATTAAATCATATATGTTGAATTTTTGTTTATTATTAAATAAAAGTTTTTCAACCTGATAATTTTGACTTAAGAGGTCTACTTCGCCATTGATAGCAGAGTCTTCTCCTCCAAAATTTCTGTATAAATTATGTATCAATAGTACTTTTTTCATATTAAATAAGTTAATTTAAGTAACTATCATTAATCATAATGCATATAGTTTTATTTTTTACTTTTGATTATTCACTGGTTACTTGGTTGAAAAGTGGACACCTTACTAGAGAGTTGAAATTCTATGAATATTTAGTGAAAAAAGGAATAGATGTTTCATTTGTTACATACGGAGATGATGAAGATTTAGAAATATTAAAAGATTCAAAAATTAACATATTTCCAATTTATAGTTTAAGAAAAAAAAGTAAATATAAAGTAATTAACCTTTTGAAGTCTATTTTTATTCCTTTCAGTTTGAAGAAAAAAATAAACACTCATTCAAAAAAAGTAATAATAAAACAAAATCAACTACTTGGTTCTTGGGTGTCAATAATGTTTAAAATAATAACAAAAACAAAACTCTATACAAGAACTGGCTACGATATGTATTTGTTTAGTGTTGAAGAAAAGAAAAGTTTTTATAAAAGACTCTTGTACTTTCTACTAACACAAGTCACTTTATTTTTCTCGGATTATTACTCAGTAACTAGTAACTCTGACAAAAATTTTCTAAAAAAAAGATACTTGGGTACAAAAAAAATTGTAGTTAGACCTAACTGGGTTGAAGTAGATTTAGACAATAATGAAAAAAAATATGGTAATCAATTACTTGCAGTCGGTAGACTAGAAGAACAAAAGAACTTTCATGATCTTTTATATGCCGTCAAAGAAACTGGATTTAAAGTTGATATTTATGGAGAAGGCAGTCTCAAGCAAGAGCTTATTAGCCTTTCAAAAAATTTAAATATTAGTCTTAACATTTATAACAATATAGAAAATGATGAACTTATAAATATTTATAAAAAATATAAGTATTTTGTATCTTCATCTAATTTTGAAGGTAATTCAAAAGTAATTCTTGAGGCAATGGCAAATGGTTGCATTGTAATTGCAAAAGATATTGAAAATAATAGTGAAATAATCAAAAATAATAATTCTGGATTACTTTATAAAAATAACCTAAATGAAATATTAATTAAATGTAAAAATGATGAATATAAAAATGTAAACTTTACTGAAAATGCTAAAAATACGATTAAAAATTACTATAGTAAGGATGTAATTTTTTCAGATTATTTATCAGATTTTAAAAAAATTATACAAAAGTAAATAAGCGTGTTCCTTCAATATTTTTTATATTGAGGTGGAAATCATATTCAAAATCTTCTTTACTGTGTGTAGAGTTAATAACAGTTATCTCTAGTTTCTTCAAAACTGAATAAATTTTATTTTTGGTATCGATATCTAAATTGGAAGTTGATTCATCTAAAAAAAGAACGTCAACATCTGCCAACATAACTCTTATAAATGAAATTTTTTGCATTTGTCCTGACGATAAACTTTTATTGTTTATTCTCATGTCAAGATTCGGAGCTTCTCCATTAAATAAATCAAAAAGCTTAATGTATTCATTTAATTTGTCATCAGAAATATCATTACTATTTCCATACCTTAGGTTCTCCCTTATCGATGAATCAATTATTAGAGGGTTCGGCCCGACATAACCAAAATTATCTGAAAATACTTTTACTGAACCTTCCGTAGCAAAATAGATACCTGACATAAGACCAATTAGAGTGCTTTTCCCTGTTCCATTTAATCCAGTAATTACTGTATGTTTATTTTTTTCAATATTTAAACTTAAGTTTTCAAACATATATTCAGTAGATCCAAAATATTTAAAATTTACATTTTCAACCTTGATTGCCACACTCTCTTTCATGTTTTTATCAACAACTAAGGGGCTAAGCATTATTTCTTTATCGCTCTCAAATTCCATTAATTTCTCAATATGTACCTGAGAATTAATAAGTGCATTTAATGAATTATTTAAATTACCCAATGTCTGAACAAGCCTTAAAGTTACGCCAATAAACTCCAATGTAATCAATTTAATTATTGATTTATTTAGCAGTGCAATAACGAAAACTGATGTTGCAAAAAAAGTGGGAAATATAGAGTTAATTGTTGAAAAATTAAAATTCTTAAACTGAGCAGACTCATAAGATCTTGATACTTTTTTGAATCTAGATAGCTCTAAATCGCTCGTTTTTAGTATTTTGATTAAGAACATATTATCTATGATTTTTTGAATATCTTGACTAATTTTTTTTGACTTCTCATAAGATATATGAATATATTTTCGTGCTTGTTTTAGTAGTAATCTTGTTGGGAAATATATTATTATTCCCAAAACTAATAGATAAGTTGAAAATTCAAAATTTGAATCAATCAAAAAGAAAACGTATACAAAAAGTTGAATTGTATAGTTTAATATTTTTGCAAATGCATTGTAAAAATAAGAAATGTGAATTGTTAATTCGTTAACATAAAATGTTGAATCAGCAATCGAGTAATTACCCCTATTATAAATTTCCTTTAACAGATAACTACGTAGGCTTTCTCTAATTTCCAATGTTAATTTTTGAATTATAACTTTTTCTAAATAAAAAAAGGAAAACCTAAGGATTACAATTAAAATCATTAAATAATCATTTTCAAACAAAAACTCTAAAACTACCCTATATATTGAATTCAATTCGATTGTACTTTTTGAAGAGAGTAAATAAGAAAAATATAAAATTATAAATATATCAAACAAAACGCTCAAATTTGACAACACAAGAGAGAAGAATATTTTTATCTTTTTATTTTTTATGCTGCTTTTTCTTGATACATATAAAATGTTATCAAGGCTGTTTCGAATACTTTTTAAAAGCATAACTATAGTATATTAAGAATTACTCTGTTAATTGTAATTATTTTCATACATTAAGAAAGATAATGGTTTATGAAGTTTAATAAGTATAAAATTTCTCACTATTTTGTTTTCATTATCTCAGGAATTAATTATTTTATAGCAATACTTTTAAAAAGTTTTATAAGAGAAAGAAATAACAATATATTGTTATTTGGTCAGAAGCTTGTTGGGAATCTAGAAGTTATATTCAAAGATTCAAGATTTAATAAAAACAATATCTTTTTTATCACATTAAATTACAGAGATTATTTAAATTTAAAAAAAATATACGGAAACAGAATCCTTACTCCATTAAATATTCTTCAATTATTTAAAGGTTTAGGTTCAAAAATGGTAGTTGCTTCGCATGGTATTTTTCTACACAAGACAATAAAAAAATTAGGAATTAAAACAATTTGGTGTCCTCCTGGCATCTGGGGTGTTGTACCAAAAAATAAGAAAAAAACCATACAAGATTTAGAGACTTTTGATCAAGTTTGGCTTCATTCACCTTACGATAAAAAAATAGTTCAAGATGAACTTTTATGTAAAACTTTTAACTTAAACATTTTAGGATTTCCTAGAAATCAAGTATTAATTGAAAATACTAAAAACAAGGATGAGTTAAAAGCTAGAAATTCTTTAACTGGGAAAAAGATTATTCTTTATGCCCCAACATCAAATAGAGGTAGTAAACAATATATGGACTCAGAATTTTCTTTATACAATGTTGATTTTTATAAGCTTATGATTGAAGAGCTTTCAAATACAAATATAAATTTGATAATCAAAACACACCCAAAAGACTCTCTATCTAAAGAAATCAAAAAATTAGTAAAAGATAATGAGAATCTGTTCTTTCAAGATGATATGGATGTTAATTATGATTATGACCAATTAATAATGAGTGATATTTTAATAACTGACTTCTCAACAATTTACGTTGATTATTTATTATTGGATAAACCTATTTATTTAATTAATAATCCAGATCCTGACCCACAAAGAAAACTATCTAGTATCTTAACAAATATTAATTTACCAAAAATTAATGACAAAAAAGACCTTGTAAATATGATAGAAAAACTAAAGCTTGATAAGCTCAAATCTGATAACATTGAAAATTTAAAAAATGTAATATATGGAAAGCAAAATCATTTAAAGACCATAGATAGAATTAATAAGATATTTTCTTCTAGTTAAATCAAAACAATATAAAATTAACTATTATTTAATGAAATTATGACAATCCTGGCTGGATCTTCAAGTAAACCTAAATAATTACTACTATCAATTTTTAATAAATCCCTAATTCGATTTTTTAAGTTGTATGAATTTAGAGAATTAAAGCTTGAATTTATAAGATCGTAAGAAGCTATATAAAGTCTGTTGTGATGTAAAGATCCGAACATAAATTTAATATTTTTTTCATCATTTTCTATTATTGCAATATCTGATATTCCATGCTCAACAGTTTTATCAACACCAAAATAATAGATTGGCTCTACAAATCCATATTCTTTATGGGACTTCTTATATCGAGGTACATCTTCTGTTTCCTCAAAAACAAAATTTATACCCCACTTAGATTTGTAATGTAACCCATAAGAAGCTACAGGCCAACCATAATTATTTTTTTTAGAAGTATCAATTAAGTTTATTTCATCGCCCATCCTCGGACCATGTTCTGTAGAAATAAATAAATCTTTACTTACTTTTTTAATTCCCTGGGGGTTCCTATGACCAAGTGTAAGTATTTCATAGGAGGCATCATTTTTATTGATCTTTATAGTTTTACCATATTGACTAGTAATATCTTGAGGTAATTTTTTTTGTCTAAAATCTCCTACTGTTAATATTAAATTTGATTCATCATAATT